>Ga0326726_10000254_pt1 | contig 52054 bp, 51 predicted proteins | sample MHFenrmetagenome_2_FD_207603 | JGI IMG/M metagenome (GOLD analysis project Ga0326726, IMG submission 207603) | Lab enriched peat soil microbial communities from Michigan Hollow, Ithaca, NY, United States - MHF15MN | ecosystem: Environmental > Terrestrial > Soil > Wetlands > Peat | place: USA... | reverse complement strand
CAGAGGATTTCACCGTTTCGAGAGTTACCGTACCCGCATTCTGTTTTACTGCGGCAAACTCAACATGGCTATCTCACGATGACGTAATCCAAAAAAGCGTTTTCCACGATATTTTGCGAAGAACCTTCCGTTTAGCGTTATGCTCGAATAGGTTCAAGATTGGTACCCGTTGCTTTTTTATGGAATGACCGCATTTGTAAAGTATCCAAAAAGACACTTTCTTCATAGCATTTTCTGGAGAAAAGAGGCTTACCCAATCCGCCGACAAATCTCCTCCACCAATGCCTCAACCCCAACTTCGTCCATCGGCGCTTGCACCCACTCGACATCCAGCCTGTTTCTGAAAAACGTCAATTGCCGTTTGGCGTAATTGCGGGTGTGTTGGGCGATGAGTGAAATGGCTGTGTCGAGATCGTACTTTCCTTCGAAGTGTTCGAAGAGTTCGCGGTAGCCGACGGTGGCGAGGGCGTTGAGGGTTTTGCTGCGCCACTTGTCGCGGAACTCTTCGTAAAGGTGGCTGGCTTCGGATTCGAGTCCGGCTTGCATCATGGCGTTGGTGCGGCGGTTGATGCGGTCGTACAGGATTGGACGGGGCAGGTCGAGGCCGATGACCGAGAATTCTATGCCGGGCGGCGGGCCGGAGGTTTTGCGTTGCAGGGCAGTGACTGTTTCGCCGGAGAGTTCGATGATTTCGAGGCTTCTGACGAGGCGCTGGCTTTTGGTGGGGTCGAGCGTTTTGGCCTGCTCGGGGTCGAGCGCTTCGAGTTGGTGGAAAAGAGTTTCTCCGCCGTGCAACTTAAGCTCGCGGGTCAGCCTCGCTCTGACCTCCGGGTCGGCGGGCGGCAGTTCGGCGAAGCCTTTGAGGAGGCCTTCGAGATAGAGCGTCGAGCCGCCCGCGACGATTGGCATAATGCCGCGCTGACGTAGTTCGCGGATTCGTTCCGCCGCCTGTTCAGCGAAATCTCCCGCGCTGAAGGGTTCGCCGATCTCCTTTTCATCGATGAAGTGGTGTTTGACCGCTTCGAGCATCCATTGTGGTGGCTTGGCCGTGCCGATGTCCATGCCTCGGTATATCTGGCGAGAGTCGGCGGAGATGATCTCGCCGCCGGTCTTACGGGCGATCCGGAAGGCCAGCTCCGTTTTGCCGGAGGCGGTTGGGCCGAGGATCACGAGAACCGGCTTTGCGCTCATCGTCACCCTTCGGAGGGAAAGAGTGGTTTCAAGTTGGCGTACACCTTCGAGACCGGCAGGCCGACGACGTTGTAGTAGCAGCCGTCGATGCGCGTGACGAAGCAGGCGAGCAGCGGATCCTGGATGCCGTAGGCTCCGGCTTTGTCGAAGGGTTTCATCACCTCGATGTAGCGGGTGACGTCGCCGGGCGTCATCGATGCGAACTCGACGGTGGTGCGGGCGTAATTCATCACGGCGTTGCCGTCGTGCAGGATGCAGAAGCCGGTCAGCACCTCGTGCGTTCTGCCTTGCAAGGCGGAGAGCATCTCGAAGGCGTGGTCGAAGTCGCCGGGTTTGCCGAGTGCCGCGCCGTCGAGCACCACCGTGGTGTCGGAGCCGAGCACGACCGCGCGGGCATCCGCCTCCGGCAACGTACGCCAAACGGCTTCGGCCTTCTGCTTCGAGATTGCCATGACATTTTCCTCGACCGTGAGTGCCGGATCGAAGGTTTCGTCGATCTCGAGCGACGCCGTTTCGAACGGGATGCCGACGAGGGCGAGCAGCTCCTTGCGGCGCGGCGATTGCGAGGCAAGGATGAGTTTGCGTCGTCCGGTCATCCTCAATCAAAGGTTTTCCAGTTTCTCTTCGATAAATCGAGGTAGATCATCACGCCAGCGACGGCTCCGGCGGCGTAATAAAGCGCGGCGGCCAGCGGCTCGCCGAAGATCAGCTTGCCGGTGCCGAAGAGCACAGTGTAGACCAGCACGATGCCGAAAAACCAGTCGGCGAAGAGGGCAGGGAAGCCGGTATCGCCTTTTACGTCAGGAAGCTCTTCGGCAACCGGTTTCCAGAATACGCCACCGACCCTCGTGGTGCGGTAAAACGAGTGCAGCTTTTCGCGGTCAGTTGGCCTGGTGAGCCAGGTGACCGCGAGCGTGCAGGCAATCGTGAAGAGCACGATGACGTAAATCGTGTTTGGGAAGGCAAGGGTGGTGAACCGGCTTACCCAGGTGTAGGCCACGATCGGCGCGACCATTGAGGTAATCTCCGACCAGGCGTTGAGACGCCACCAGAACCAGCGCATGATGAGCACGAAGCCCGTGCCAGCGCCGCACTGGATGATGAACTCCCATGCGCCAGTGATGGTTTCGAGGACGTAAAATGTGATGTATAGCGCAAAGATAGCCGTAATTGCTGTGACGATCCTCGACATCAGGACGTAGTGGTTCTCCTCGGCCTCGGGCTTGAAGAAGCGCTTGTAGAGGTCGTTGATGAGGTAGCTCGTGCCCCAGTTGAGGTGGGTCGAGAGTGTGGACATGTAGGCCGCCATGAAGGCCGCGATGAGCAGCCCTTTCAGTCCGTGGGGCAGTATGGCATTCATCACGTACACGAAGCCATCCTCTTTCTGGCCGACGGGAAGGTTCGGGAACATCACGAGGCTGACGAGGCCGACCACGATCCACGGCCACGGACGCACGCAGTAATGGGCGATGGTGAACCAGAGCGTGGCGAGGAGCGAGTGTTTCTCGTCCTTGGCGCTCATCATGCGCTGGGCGATGTAGCCGCCGCCGCCCGGCTCCGCGCCCGGATACCACGACGACCACCACTGCACGAAGGCCATCGCGGCGAATGCGGTGAAGGGGAGCGCGTAAGCTCCTGTCTGAGAACTATTTACGGTCGAAGAAAATGACGGGAAGAAGTCGAACATCCAGCCCGGCAGCGCCTGCTTCAACCCGCCAGCCGCAGTCACTTGCGGCGCGTTGACCGCCAGCACGGCGAGGATGATGCAGCCGGCCATGGCGATGACGAACTGCACGGCGTCGGTGATCGAGACGCCCCAGAGACCCGACATGCCGGAGTAGATCGTCGTGAAAATCACCAGACCGACGATGGTCAGCTCAGGATTGAGGCCGGGGATCATGATTTTGATGATCTTGTACATCGCCAGGTTGACCCAGCCGATGATCACCGCGTTGATGAAGAGGCCGAAGTAGATCGCCTTGAAGCCGCGCAGAAAACTCGCGGCCTTGCCGCTGTAGCGCAGCTCTATGAATTCGAGATCGGTCAGAATGTTGGCCCGCCGCCAGAGGCGTGCGAAAAAGAAGACCGTGAGCATACCGCCCGACACGAACGTCCACCATACCCAGTTGCCCGCGATGCCGTTCTTCGCTACGAACCCCGCCACGGCAAGCGGCGTGTCGGCGGCGAAGGTGGTCGCCACCATGCCGGTACCCGCGATCCACCATGGCAACTGGCGTCCCGACAGGAAGAACTCGCCGACGTTCTCGGAAGCTCTACGCGAGAAAAACAGCCCAACAAAGAGAGTCAAAAGCAGGTATCCTGCAATGATCGCGATATCGAGTAGAGTAAGTTGTGCCATGAGGTGGTTGCTTTATTATTCAACATCGGGTTTCCGTCAGTTGTCCACTACGTCCACCGCGTCCACGTCGTCCACAGGAGAAAAGATCGGGGCGGCGTAAAACCAACCGCCCCTATACAATTACGCCTCTATGCGCGACAGCTCCAGGAAGCTCTGGTAGCGGTCGTCGACTTCGAGCAGGTCGAGATCGTTGTAGCGGTAGGGGCCGAACTGCTCGACGCAGAAACTCGCCATGGCGCTGCCGTACAGCACGGCCTTTCTCATCTCGGCTTCGCTCGTGCTGCCGCAACGGGCCAGGTGGCCGATGAAGCCGCCCGCGAAGGTGTCGCCCGCGCCGGTCGGGTCGAAGATCGATTCGAGCGGGAAGGCCGGGGCCGCGAAGATACCGTTGTCGGTGAAGAGCAGCGCGCCGTGCTCGCCCTTTTTGATGATGAGGGTTTTCGGACCCATCTCGCGGATGATGCGTGCGGTCTTGACCAGATTCGGCTCGCCGGAGAGCAGGCGGGCTTCGCTGTCGTTGACGATGAAGACATCAACCTTGGCGAGCACTTTTTTCAGCTCTTCGGGCTTGCCCTCGATCCAGAAATTCATCGTGTCGCAAACGACCAGCTTCGGAGCGTCAATCTGGTCGAGCACCTTGAGCTGCAATTCGGGATCGATGTTGCCGAGGCAGACAAACTTCGAATCGCGGTACTGCGCCGGGACGTGCGGGTCGAACGCGGCGAAGACGTTAAGCTGCGTGTCGAGCGTGTCGCGGGTGTTCATGTCGTAGTGGTAGCGGCCTGCCCAGCGGAAGGTCTTGCCATCCTCGACCACCTGGATTCCCTTGGTGTCGATGTTCTTCGCGTGGAGCAGGTCGAAGTGCTCTTTTCCGAAATCGGAACCCACGACGCCGACCATCCTGATCGGCTCGTCGGTGAAGTAGCTCGCCGAAAGCGCGATGTAGGTCGATGAGCCGCCGAGAGTGTTGTCGGAACGGCCAAAGGGGGTTTCGATGTCGTCGAAAGCGAGGGATCCAATGACGAGAAGTGACATGATATGATGATTGAATAGGTTACTGGAATATGTCGTTTCGGAATTACTCTTGAGCCGCATTCGGCAGCTCGAACATGATGCACTCGCCCGGCGCGAAATCGCGGGTCAGCTTGTGGCCGCAAATCGTCAGCGTCCGCCCGGTGATCAGCTCTTCGAGTTCTATCGACTCCTCTTCGAACTCCATCGTGGCTGAAACGGTCGATTCGAAGTTGCTGTTACCGGCGAACACCAGCGTTCTGCTGCCCGATTTGCGCATGACGGTCAGGATTGCCGGATCGGAGATGTAGGGCTGCACGATCGAGCCGATCTCGCCGCATTGAACGAGATCGAGGTAGTGGCTCCGGATGTCAATGACCTTGCGGATAGAGTCGCAGATCGGTTCGAGTCCGTTGGCGTTTTCCCAGTCGCAGGCGGCGGCGCTGAAGAGCGGCAGGCTCTCCGCCGGAAAACGCTGGCGGTCGTCATCGGTGAAATTCAGGCCGAGATTGACCGGGCGCCACTCGCAAATCTCCATGCCCGAGTGGATGAAGGGCATCGCCGGAAGCATCGCGCCGAGCGTAAAGAGGAAAATCACGCGGCGGCGTCCGGCTTCGCGACCGGCAAGATTGTGGCAGATGCGCGGCGTATTGTGATTTTCGCCGGTGGCGAAAAACGGGATCGCCACGCCGTTGCGGTTCAGGAAATTCAGCAACCCCTTGATGTATTGGACGTCGTGAATCACGAAAGGCAGCGAGCCGAGCACGGCGCTGAACCCCTCCTCCTTCAGCTTCGGCGACGGGTCGAAGTTCTCGTCCCAGAAGGCGAAGTCCGTTTTGCTTTTGCGGGCCTCCGCGACGATAGCGGCTTTCAGCTCCGGCGGAAGTGCGTGGCCCATGTCGATCATCGCACCGTCGATGCCGAACTCTTCGCGGCACCACGGAATGATGCCGGTGATCCTCTTCCACAGCTCCATCGCGCGGAGCTCCGGGCGTTCGAGCGCCTCGTCGTACATCCGTATCGTGTTGTACGCGATGTAGTTGAAGCGCGGCGCGTCGTGCAGTTTCAGGTAGGTGACGTCGCTCCACGGCGGCTGGCGGTCGTCCGGCGGCCAGTCCGCGAAAGCGCTGGCGATGACGCACTCGCCGCCAGCCTCGGATACGCCGCTGTAGCCATTCTCGCCGAGCGTGATCCCGGAGGGCGTTGGCGCGAAGCGGCTCCGGTAGGCCTCGCTTGGCTCGGGAAGCTCGTGGAAGTCGTGCTTGTCCACCTTTTCATAAATCCGGGCGAGCGTGTCGTGGTCGAACGCCGGTGGGCCGTAGCTGGCCAGGTCGCGATCCTTGCGGAGCCAGTAGAACCACTCGGGATGTTCGCCGATCCAGTCGCTGTCGATCGACGCCGTGCGGAAAACGAACTCGAAGACCACCCTCATGCCGAGGTGGTGCGCCGCCTCGACCAGCGCCTTGAGCTGGGTTTCCACCGGCAGGTCGAGCGCCGGTTCGCCCAGCATCTCGTCGAGCTTGTAGTGATTCCGGATAGCGTACGGAGAGCCGAGTTCCCCTTTGCGATTGACCTTGCCGATGCTGGTCAGCGGCAGAAGATGGAGCGTATCAACGCCCATCCGCTTGATGTAGGGCAGCATGGCGATGGCCTTGAGCAGGGTGCCGGTCTCGCGAAATCCGCCCGGCAGCGGCTCCGTGCCGATGCGCCCGTCGCGGTCGTGGTCGAAAGCCGCGTTGTACCTGACGAAGAGGTTGTAGACAGTCGCTCCGGCGCTCCAGTTCTGCGCCTCGCTGTCAAGCCGTCCGGTTGGCACTGATGGCGAGGCTTTGATCGCGTTGACACTCTCGATGAAATAGTCGAAAGGATCGACCATCGAAACGCCGGTCGTGCCCTCGCGCCAGAGATTCGGTACGGCGTATGGCTTCGCTAAGTGACGACTTTTAGCCGTCCTGAGCGATTCGAGGATGATGTCGAGGGTGGGTGTGGTCAATCTGCCGGTATTTTGAATCGATGGAGGCGAAAAATCAGGCTAAAGATAATTATTATCGGGAAAATTTAAGCAGAACCCCAAAAGGCAATTGTGAATAGATGACAGGATCGGTAAGAACCATCAGGATGGAGATCGAGTACGACGGCACCGGCTTTTGCGGCTGGCAGCGGCAGCTTGGCGCGGTGCCGACGGTGCAGGGCGCGATCGAGTCGGCGCTTGTCAGGATCACGCAGGAGAAGATCGGCATCAACGGCGCGGGCAGAACCGATAAGGGGGTGCATGCTCGCGGGCAGGTCGCCAATTTCACCACCGCTTCGGCGATGGAGCTGGGTCGCCTGATGCATTCGTGCAACTCCCTGCTGCCCGATGCGATCCGCATTACCGATATGAAGCAGGTTCCCGAGAGCTTCCACGCCCGCTTCAGCGCCACGTCTCGGGAGTACCGCTACTTCCTGCTCGAACGCCCGTCGGCCATCGACAGCCGTTTCGCGGGTTGCTGTTACGGCAAGCCCGATCTCGCCGCGATGAACCGTCTGGCGGCGATACTGCATGGAACCCACGATTTCGCGGCGTTCTCGAAAGAGGACTCCGATCAGCAAAGCTCGATCTGCACCGTCCTGAAAGCACGCTGGTATCGCAACGGTCGCTTTCATGTGTTTCAGATCGAGGCGAACCGCTTCCTTCGCAGCATGGTGCGCTTCCTGGTGTCCGGCATGATCGAGGCTGGGTTGGGCCGCATCGGAGAAGATGAATTTGCGACGACGCTCCAGAGCGGTCGCCGCCTGCCGAATCTGAAACCGGCAGACGCCGCGGGCCTGTTCCTCTGGAAGGTCAGGTACAGGTAATGTATAATGTATAATGGGGATAAGGGCGGAGAAGATGTGACCCAATTTGTTCTAATCGTCCCATATGTCCCAAACGTCGCATAAGTCCCATAGGTGTAAGTCATTAAAAGCCTCTTCGGAAGCTTTTTGCAGCACGGCATTTATGCGCTTTCTTCGACGCGCCTTGTATTAATCGTCTGGTCTGGTTAAGTTACCTGCTCATATTTTTGTTTCGAACCCGAGGATGCCTGCGCAACCTCACCTGTTAACCCGGCCCGGCTTGTGAAAAGCTTTTTACCGTTCAGGCTCTTTTTTATCAGCCTACTCTTGCAGGTTGCCCTCTTTACGTCCGTATCGTTCGCAGAGGACCCTGAAAACGCATTTGACAGCATCTCGAATGCGCCATCCTCGCCTGTTTCAGAGATGCTCGACAGTCTGGTCAATGCCACCTATTTTCAGGATGAACAATTTACATCCGGCGGCGCCAGCGGGTATCTTCCCAAAGATTTCATTCCCCAGTTCAGCGACTCGGTTTATGCGTCGCGAATCGCCAGGCTTGCCAGCAAAAGCCGCTTCAATCTGGTGTACAACGAGCACGTCAAGGGATTTATCCGTGTGTACGCTGTAGACAAGAGGAAGTTCGTTTCAAAAGTGCTCGGCTTGACGAATATCTACTTCCCGTTGTTCGAGGAGAAATTCCGCGAGTATAACATCCCCGAAGAGATGAAATACCTCCCCGTCGTGGAGTCCGCGCTGAATCCTACGGCGGTTTCGCGGGCTGGCGCGCGTGGTCTCTGGCAGTTCATGAGCGGCACGGGCCGGATGTACGGGCTGAAATCATCGTCATTCATCGAGGATCGTTACGATCCGAACAAGGCGACCGTGGCGGCGTGCGAGCATCTGCGGGATCTCTACGAAATGTTCGGCGACTGGTTCCTCGTGCTTGCGGCCTACAATGCTGGCGCGGGCACCGTGCAGCGGGCCATCAGGCAATCCGGAGGCGCGCACGATTACTGGGAGATATGGCCCTACCTGCCGCAGGAGACCCGCGGTTACGTTCCGGCCTTCATTGCGGTGAATTACGTCATGAACTACTACCGCGAACACAATATCCAGCCAGCGCAGCCGGGATACCTCTATTCCGAAACCGGTCGGGTGCCGGTCACTCAGGCGCTTACCTTCGACCAGCTTCACGAAGCGCTTGGCGTGCCGATGGAGGATATCAGATTTCTCAATCCCCAGTACAAGGCAGGTCTCATTCCGGATCCGGAAGCCACGCCCAACATGATCCGGCTTCCGAAACAATACCTACAGCCGTTCCGGGAGAAAGAGCAGGAAATCTATGCGTACAAGTCTGAGCTGGTTGCTGAAAAAACGCGGCTCTATGCGATGGTTCGGGATAATGAGCGTGAGGATGCTGTGAGCAGCGCGGGCCGGGGCCGGAAGGTGTATGTGGCCAAAAAAGGAGAGACGCTTGCCAGAGTTGCCAGAAAATACGGCATTTCTGTTAGCCAGCTCATCGACTGGAACAATCTGAAAAGTTCCAGGCTGAAACCGGGCCAGAAGCTGGTGGTGTTCAATGCCGTCAGCGAGCGCGGATCAAGGAACGTGACCGCGGCGAAGGTCAAGGGCAAAAAAGGCAAACTGAATGCCAAGGCGAACAAGGGGTCCGTCAAGGACAAAGCGCTCAAGAAAACCAGGGGCGGCAAAAAAACCGGAAAGAAGGATAGCGCGAAAAAGCGCCGCCGGTAGGAGCGTAGCCAGGCGAGTTCAGCATCTGTCCGCAACTTTGGCGGGAAAACAAACGGCGTTAAATCTGCGATAGTTTAACAGTTGTTCTTCTTGTCATTGCCAGTTTTTTTTTATCTTAAGCATTCAATTTTTCGCGCGCACCGTTTGTACAGTAGTTTTCTGTGATACGGCGAGTTTTTTCAACCACCAACAAAGGGTATTTAACACAGCGTATGCGTAATATCATCTTCACCGGTAAGGGCGGCGTCGGCAAGACTTCAGTTGCTGCGGCAACAGCCTTGAGAGCAGCAGACATGGGGTACAAGACCCTCATCATGTCGACCGACCCGGCCCACAGCCTTGGTGACTCGCTCGATATCGAGCTCGGCCCCTCTCCGGTCAAGGTTGCCGAGAACCTCTGGGGTCAGGAGGTCAGCGTTTTCGGTGATCTCAATCTGAACTGGGACGTCGTCAGGGAGCATTTCGCGCACCTGATGGCCTCGCGCGGCATCGAAGGCGTTTACGCCGAAGAGATGGGCGTGCTTCCCGGCATGGAAGAGCTGTTTTCGCTCTCCTATATCAAGCGCTACAACGAAGAGCAGAAGGATTTCGATCTTCTGGTCGTGGACTGCGCTCCGACCGGCGAAACCCTCAGGCTGCTCTCGCTGCCCGAGACCTTCGGCTGGTTTATCAAATTCATCCGCAACGTCGAGAAGTACATGGTCAAGCCGATGATCCGTCCTCTCTCCAAGAAGGTCAAGAAGCTCGACGACTTTGTGGCTCCCGAAGAGGTCTACGAAAAGGTGGACAACCTCTTCTCCTCGACCGAAGGCATCATCGACCTGCTCGCCGATGGCTCCAAAACCACGATGCGCCTGGTCATGAACCCCGAGAAGATGGTCATCAAGGAGTCGATGCGCGCCCTGACCTACCTGAACCTCTATGGCATCACGGTAGACAGGATCACGATCAACCGCGTCATGCCCGACCAGAGCCCCGACCCGTACTTCCAGAAGTGGCGCTCCATCCAGCAGAAGTACATCGAGCAGATCCAGGATGCTTTCGCTCCGATTCCGATTGCCGAGGTGCCGCTGTTCGACAATGAGGTTGTCGGTCTCGAAATGCTTCGCAGGGTTGGCGAGAAGGTCTATGGCACCGATAACCCGCTCGATATCTTCTTCAAGGAAGATCCGATCAACATCTCAAAGATTTCGGACGGCCACTACAAGGTTCGCGTCAAACTGCCGTTCATGGAGAACATGGGTCTGGAGCCGAAGATCATGAAGCTTGGCGATGACCTCACCATCCGTATCGGCGACTACCAGAAGATCGTGGCCCTTCCGATCTTCCTTGCCGGCATGGAGTCTACCGGCGCTTCGTTCGAGAGCGGCTGGCTGAATATCGACTTTACCAAGGAGTAAGTCGCTCCTTTCTTTCATACCTTTTTGGAGGAACAGGAGAACCTGCCAGCGTGGCAGGTTTTCCTGTTTGTGGGCTTGCCGGAGCATCGAGGAATTTACTGCTATTGGTTCCGGTTATTCTGGTTGTTTTATTATCTTCCTACACATTGTGTATAATTGACGATTTTTCTGACTATTACGAATGCAACAGTTACAGGATTTAAGAGTTTCAAGAATCATCAGACTGAGTTCACCGCGGGCGCTGAAGGAAAAGCTGCCCGTTACGGAGCATATAGCCGATACGGTTTGCCAGGCCAGGCACGAGGTCGAGGATATTCTTTCCGGCGAGGATAGCCGTATGCTGGTCATCGTCGGCCCCTGCTCGATCCATGATATCAAGGCCGCTCGCGATTACGCCTCGCGTCTTCTCGCCTTGCGCAAGGAGCTGGAGACGGAGTTCTGCGTCATCATGCGGGTCTATTTCGAGAAACCGCGCACGACCATCGGCTGGAAGGGGTTCATCAACGATCCGCATCTCAACGATACTTACGATATCGAGCATGGCCTGTTTCATGCCCGCAAGCTACTCATCGAGCTGAACGAGATGGGGCTTCCGGCGGCGACGGAGTTTCTGGACCCGATCTCTCCGCAATATGTGGCCGATCTGATCAGCTGGGCGGCCATTGGAGCGCGAACCATCGAATCGCAGACGCACCGCCAGATGGCCAGCGGCCTGTCGATGCCGGTCGGTTTCAAGAACGCGACTGACGGACGGCTTCAGGTAGCCATCGACGCGATCCGGTCGGCCATGCACCAGCACAGTTTTCTCGGCATCGACCAGGACGGGCACAGCAGCGTTATCACGACCAAGGGCAATCCCTTCGGCCATCTCGTACTGCGCGGAGGTTCGAACAAGCCGAACTACGACGCAGACAGCATCGCCAATGCCGAGAAGCAGCTTCGCAAAGCCGAGTTGACGGCGCACCTGCTTGTCGATTGCAGCCATGCCAACTCCGGCAAGCAGTTTGATAACCAGGTCAAGGTGTGGGAGGATATTCTCGCCCAGAAGGAGATGGGCAACAAGAGCATCGCTGGCGTCATGATCGAGAGCAACATCTGTTCAGGAAACCAGCAATTTCCGGTCGATCCGGGCAAGCTGCAATACGGCGTCTCCATCACCGACGAGTGCGTCTCGTGGGAACAGACCGAGAAGATGCTCCGCGATGGCGCTGAATTTATGAAGCGTGTCCATTCGGAAGTTTAATCCGCTCATTGTTCCTTTATCAACCAAAACTATTCCGTACAGCCATGAATATCGACAGAGTCGTCTATGCCGTAGCAGGATTTTTCGTTCTTTCGAGCGTCCTGCTCTCCATCTATCATAACCAGAACTGGCTGTGGTTCACCGGTTTTGTCGGAGCGAACCTTTTTCAGGCCTCGTTCACCGGCTTCTGCCCTCTGGCCAAGATACTCAAAGCCCTTGGCGTCCAACCGGGTCATGCGTTTGAATGATCTTCAGCGTCAAGCGTCTCAACGGGATGGGTTGCTTGACGTTTTACTCCTATCACTATTCAATTCAAAATCATGAGCATCGAAATCAGGCGGGTCAATACCACGCAGGAGCGTAAACAGTTCATCAAGTTTGCGTGGAAGGTGTACCGAAAAGACCCGGAACTCGACAAGAACTGGGTGCCGCCGGTGATTTCGGACTACATGAAGACGCTCGATACCGAGCGCTACCCGCTCTATGACCACGCCGATCTGGCGATGTTCACGGCATGGAAGGATGGCGTCATCGTGGGTACGATCGCCGCCGTCCAGAACCGCCGACACAACGAAATTCATCATGACAAGGTGGGCTTCTGGGGCTTTTTTGAGTGTCTGAAAGACCAGAAGGTGGCCGACGCGCTCTTCGACGCAGCCGCCATGTGGCTCAAAAGCAAAGGTCTCGATACGATGAGGGGGCCTGTCAGTCCATCCATGAACGACCAGTGCGGTATGCTCACGAAGGGTTACGACAGCTCGCCGGTGTTTCTGATGCTTTACAATCCGCCCTGGTACAACGATCTTTGCCTGAACAACGGGCAAAAGGTGGGGCAGGAGCTGCTTGCCTGGTACATCGATCAGAAACTCATCGACATCGAACGGCTTCGGCGCATCGCGCAGCACGTCATGAAGAGAGAGGAATTGAGTATACGGATTCTCGACATGAAGAATTTCGACAGCGAAGTCGAGAAGATGAGGACGATCTATAACGGAGCGTGGGAAAAGAACTGGGGCTTTGTGCCCATGACCGACAAGGAGTTCGATTTTCTTGCCCAAAGCCTCAAGCCGCTCGCCAATCCTCACTATGTCTATTTCGTCGAGAACCGGGAAGGCAAGACCATCGGTTTTTCGCTCTCCCTGCCCGACATCAACCAGGCGCTCAAGCATGTCAACGGAAATCCTTTCACGCCGTGGGGGCTGGTCAAATATCTCTGGTACAAACGGAACATCACCATGGTCAGAACCATCGTCATGGGCGTCTTGCCGGAGTACCGCAACAAGGGGATCGACAGCATCATGAATGCGCAGATAGCCGATTACGGCGGCAAGCATGGTGTATTTGCCAGCGAGATGAGCTGGATTCTCAAATCCAACGAAGCGATGAGCAAACTGGCGAAGGTGATCGGCGGCATACCCTACAAGGAGTACGTCATCTACGAAAAGGCGATCTGAGTACCTGTTTCGAAAGAACGTCCGCAAGAGAATAGCCATAAACGACAAAAGGAGCCCTGAAAAGCTCCTTTTGCCGTTTTGTCTTCAACCTAACCTTGAATCAAGAACAATCACACCTTCAGAATGAGGCCATAAAGACCAGGAACGATGCTTCCTTATCCGGATTGTAGATGGCGGATGCGGTATAGCGATCTTTGGCGACGGAGATACCGGTATTGACAAGGGCAAGCTTGTCACTCTTTCCATTAACAGTGTCGCCATAGTAGTCTTCACTACCAACACCGGCAACCGCTTTTGCGGTGTAGCCATCCTTGTTGTAGAACTGGTAACTGGCTTCGCAATACAATGCGTTTTTGTAATCGTTTCCAGCAACGAAAACGCCTGCCATCAGTCCAATATTATCTTTGCTGTAGTTGGCGCTGACTTCGACGGTGTTTGCGCCATCAGCTCTGTAATCGAATACTCCGCCGTTATCAGCATTTTCATTTGCCGGGTCAGCGTTGTAGTCGGTGACGGCAAGGGTGACAGGGCCAACCGGCATGCTGACGGTGAGGTCAACCTCTTTGTAACGGTTGCCGACGCTGTTTTCGGTAAGAGCATAGGAACCCCATGCCGCGACAGAAAGGCCGCTTTTGCATGTGTAGGACAGGCTTGGTTGGACGGCAAAGGAATTGCCAAGCTCAGAACCCCTCCAGACATAGCTGCTGACGACATCTGCGCCGATTTTGAAGCCTTCAGCGTTTGCATTGCTCGGGCCGAAACCGGCAACCAGAGCTACGGCGAGTGCGATCAGTTTTGCTGTCTTTTTCATTGACACTAACTCCTTGTTTTAGGTGTGTGTTATGGTTGTGTGTGTTTAAACGCGTGCCCCGAATCTTGGCGGCACCGGAAAGAACATGTGTAAAATCTTTTTTTTGTTAAAGACTTTTTTCGATAGTCGACCTGTATGACGAGTTAATATGGTATTATTTCTCTTCCTGATCGATCTTTTGAAAAATAAGGTTCTTTAATGCTTTATGCTGAAAGTTTAATCCTTATGACTGGATTAATATAAAAATATCATAAGAAAATACAAATTCGTAAGAATAATTTAATTTATTTATCTCGTCTGTCTAAATAAATGAAGCCTTTTGTGCTTGGCTGTTTTGTTGACGTCCGTGCCCAGCATTAAATTCTGCAATCATGCGTCATACTGAAGCGCTAAAATCATGGGCCAGTACCGCCTCTCTTTGCCATCATCGATTGACCACTGCCCGCAGCTTCGGCAATGGATCGGAACTATTGCGCTTATCGAAGGGTATAGTGAGGCATTCACTGATGTCCTCGAACTTACGGTGCATGAGATTTTCGTCAATGCCGTGATTCATGGTCATTGTGATGACGTGAATCATCCGGTTGTTCTGATTTTTGAGTGCGGCGTAAGCGAGGAGGAGCGGTATCTGGAGGTCAGAGTGCGGGACTACGGTGCGGGATTCGATTCTGAACGAGTCATTGCTGCGATAAGATCGGCTCGTAGCGCAACCGGTTCTGGTGGAAGAGGGCTTTTTCTGGCCAATCACTACGTAAAAAGTTTCAGGATTGAAAAGCTGGCAGATGGTTGTGTCGTGGTATTGCGCTATATTCCTTATTAATCAATAACGAATGATTGTTTAACGTTTTAACGACCCGCTGACCATGGATTTGTCCCGTAGCGCCGAATGGAGCGCCCTCGAATCACACTATCAGGATACCCGCCACCAGGCCATGATCGATCTGTTCAACGCCGATCCAAAGCGGCACGAACGCTTTTCGCTTTCACTTGGTGCCATTCATCTCGATTATTCAAAGAACCGGATCACGCCGCGAACGATGGAACTTCTCATGGAGCTGTTACGCCGTTCGGAGATCGAGAAGAAGCGCGGGCAGATGTTCGACGGGGAACGGATCAACTTCACAGAACAGCGCTCGGTGCTGCATACCGCTCTGCGCCGCCCGCCGGGATACAGCATGATGATCGACGGTGATGATGTAAGCGCTGAAGTATCCGACGTACTTATGCAGATGAAGGCATTCTGCAAAAAGGTCATTTCTGGTGAATGGCGCGGCTATTCCGACAAAAGGATCACTGATGTGGTAAATATCGGCATCGGCGGGTCGGATCTTGGCCCCTACATGGTCACTGAAGCGCTGAAGCCATTCGCTCACGGCAAGCTGCGGGCGCACTTCGTCTCGAATGTCGATGGCTCCCATCTTGCCGAAACGCTCAGGGATCTTAAGCGGGAGACGACGCTCTTCATCATTGCCTCGAAGACCTTCACTACGCAGGAGACACTTGCCAACGCAATGAGCGCCAGAGCGTGGTTTCTTGATGAGGCCGGTAGCATTGACTATGTTGCGAAGCATTTCGTGGCGGTTTCGACCAACCGCGAGAAGGTGGAGGAGTTCGGCATCGATCCGGCCAACATGTTCCGCTTCTGGGACTGGGTTGGCGGGCGCTACTCGCTCTGGTCTGCCATCGGCCTCTCCATCGCGCTCTTCATCGGCTTCGAGCGCTTCGCCGAACTGCTCGCGGGCGCGCACTCGATGGACGAGCACTTCCTGAACGCGCCTCTCGAAGCGAACATGCCGGTGATTCTCGCCATGCTCGGCATCTGGTACAACAACTTTTTCGGTTCGCATTCGCAGGCGATCATTCCGTACGATCAGTATCTGCATCGCTTTCCGGCCTTTCTCCAGCAGCTCGACATGGAGAGCAACGGCAAGCGCGTGGACAGCGCCGGACGCGAGACCGATTACGCCACCGGTCCTGTGGTCTGGGGTGAGCCGGGCACCAATTCTCAGCACGCCTTTTTCCAGCTCCTGCACCAGGGCACGGAGGTCATTCCGGTCGATTTCATCGTTTCGCTGAAGAGCCAGAACCCGATGGGGGAGCATCACGACATGCTCGTGGCCAACTGCTTTGCTCAGTCCGAAGCGCTGATGCGCGGCAAGAGCGAGGCGGAGGCGCGTGCGGAACTCGAAGCGGCGGGCGTCGCGGGCGCTGATCTGTCCAAGCTGCTGCCGCACAAAGTGTTTCCCGGCAACCGCCCGACCAACACCATCGTGCTTGCCGAGTTGACGCCGTTCAACCTTGGCAGCCTCATCGCGCTCTACGAGCACAAGGTGTTTGTGCAAGGCGTGGTGTGGAACATCAACTCCTTCGACCAGTGGGGCGTCGAACTCGGCAAGCAGCTCGCCAAGGCGATTCTGCCGGAGCTCGAGTCCGAGAAAGCCGTCGAAAGCCACGACGTCTCGACCAACGCTCTGGTCAACCGCTACCGGCAATTCCGCAAGGGCCAGCAACCGCCCGAACCCGACCAGCTCACCCTGTTCTGAGCGACAAAAAAAGCAGGCTGGTATTTCAACAACACCAGCCTGCCTTTTATCCTCTTCTCTCTTCAGTCCACGTTGTCTTACATTCCGAAAGGTTTTAACCCTTCGGACATTCTCACTCTTACATTTACATTGCCCCGGCTTTCAAGCCGGGGGTAAAAATTTCAAGCAACATCACAGCCCGTTCCTCGCAAAAATAACATCCACGCTGTTCTTGAGCTTGCCCTGAATCGTCTCCGGGCTGAAGAGCTTGTTTATCTCCTCGGCGGTGATGTGTCCGAGGATTTCGGCGTCCTGAAGCACCAGCTCCTTGAGCTGCACTTTCTCCTCCCAGCTCTTCATGGCGTTGCGCTGCACAAGGCGGTAGGCCTCCTCACGGGTGAGTCCCTTGCCGGTGAGGGCGAGCAGAAGTGTCTGCGACAGAGTGAGTCCGTAGGAGGTGTCGAAGTTCTGCTCCATGCGCTCCGGATAGACGAGCAGCGTTTCGATTGAATCGCGGAAGGTGCGCAGCATGTAAACGAGCGCGATGGTCGAGTCGGGCATGATGACGCGCTCGACCGAGGAGTGCGAAATGTCGCGCTCGTGCCACAGGGCGACGTTCTCCATCGCGGCAATCGAGTTGGAGCGCACCACGCGAGCCAGGCCGGTCAGGCGCTCGAAGGTGATCGGGTTGCGCTTGTGCGGCATGGCGGAGCTGCCCTTCTGCCCCTTGCTGAAGAACTCCTCGGTTTCTCGAACCTCAGTGCGTTGCATGTGGCGCAGCTCGGTCGAGAACTTCTCGATCGACGAAGCGACGATGGCGAGCGTGGTGGCGTATTCTGCGTGGCGGTCGCGCTGTAATATCTGCGTTGAAATCGGCGATGGCGTCAGGCCAAGCTTTTTGCAGACGGCCGCTTCGATGTCAGGCGAGAGGTGCTGGTAGGTGCCGACCGCGCCAGAAATCTTGCCGACAGAGATAATCTCAAGCGCGCGCTTCATGCGCTCCAGGTTGCGCTTCATCTCCTCATGCCAGAGAAGCAGCTTGAGGCCGAAGGTGGTCGGCTCGGCGTGGATGCCGTGCGTGCGGCCCATCTGGAGGGTGTACTTGTGCTCGACCGCCTTTTTGGCAAGCACCTCGATGAGCGACTCGATGTCGGCCACGATGATCTTGCCAGCGTCGCGCATCTGCATGGCGAGGCAGGTATCGACCACGTCCGAGGAGGTGAGTCCCTCGTGGATGTAGCGTGAATCGGGGCCGACGTAACCGGCGACGTTGGTCAAAAAGGCGATGACGTCGTGCTTGGTCTCGTTTTCGATGACGAGTATCTCCTCGACGTTGAATTTTGCCCGCTCTTTGATGGTCGAAAGAGCGTCGGACGGAACAACGCCAGCCTCCATTCGCGCCTCGACGGCGGCGATTTCAAGTTGCAGCCAGCGCTCGAATTTGGCTTCATCGCTCCAGATTGCCGAAATGTCTTTCGGCGAGTAACGTGGTATCACGGTGGTTCGGTTTTGGTTTTATGCTTCGGTTAGCAGTTAATATAGTTCGTAGCTCCTCAAAAACGGAGAATAGGTCAAATAGGTCTTATAAGTCCTATAGGTACTATACGACTTATAAGACCTATTTCGGAAAGAGCTAAAGAGTTCACGCCTCGCCTTTTTCCTGCATCTCTCGGAAAACCTGCATGACAAAATCCAGCGCGGCCTGGCGGTCGTAGGGGATGAGGCCGTCGATGATGGCGTTTTCCATGCGCGACTTGATGATGCCGACGGTGCGTCCCGGCGGCAGTTGCAGCATCTCCATGATGTCCGTGCCGCTGACCGGCGGACGCCACTTGGCGAGCAGGTCTTTTTCGCCCACCTCGGCGATTTTCTCCTCGACGTTGCTGAAGTTCTTCATGATGCGCTGCACCTTGCGCGGATTCTTGCTGGTCACGTCGGCGCGGCAGAGCATCATCAGGTCGTCCAGGTCTGGCCCCGCCTCGAACATCAGCCGCCGCACCGCCGAGTCGGTGATCTCCTCCTTCGAGAGCGGAATCGGGCGGTGGTGCAGCCGCACCATCTTCTGTACGTACTCTATCGGCTCCAGCGGCCACTTCATCGTCTTGAAAATCCGCGCCACCAGCTTGACGCCAACCGCCTCGTGGCCGTGGAAAGTCCAGCCGCTGCCGGGATGGAAGCGCTTGGTCACCGGTTTGGCGATGTCGTGGAAGAGAGCGCTGACGCGCAGCCAGAGCTTGCCGGAGTGCTCCGCGAGGTTGTCCACCACCTGGAAGGTGTGGAACAGCGTATCCTTGTGGCCGAGGCCGTCCACCTGCTCGATGCCCGCCATCGCGGTCAGCTCCGGGATGATCTCCTTCAAAATGCCGGTCGAGTAGAGGATTTTCAGGCCGATGGAGGGTTTTGCCGCCTGCATGATCTTGAGGAATTCGTGGCTGACGCGCTCCCGCGACACGATCTGGATCCGGCTGCTCATGGCGCTCATCGCCTCAAGCGTCGCTTCGTCGAGCCGGAAGTCGAGCTGGCAGGCGAATCGGGCGGCGCGCATCATGCGGAGCGGATCGTCGGAAAAGGTCTTTTCGGGATCGAGCGGCGTTTTGAGCAGCTTTTCGCGGATGTGGCGCTGGCCATCAAAGAGATCGACGACTTCGCCGCGCTCCTCGCGGTTCAGGCGCAGGGCGAGCGCGTTGATCGTGAAATCGCGCCGCGACAGGTCATCCTCCAACGTGCCGATGCTCGTGATCGGCTTGCGCGACTCGGGGTTATAGCTCTCCTTGCGCGCGCCGACGATTTCAAGCTTGAAAGTTCCGGCCTCTGGATCGTCGAGTTCGAGCTGCGCTGTGCGGAAGCGCTCGAACAGCACGAAGTTCCGCCCGCCAAGCCGCTCGGCGATCTTGCGGGCGAAGGGCACCGGCTCGCCGATCACCATGATGTCGATGTCGGAGCATGGGCGCTGCATGACGAGGTCACGGACGTAGCCGCCCACGAGGTAGCAGGGGAGAGCCTCCTCGCTGGCGAGCTCTCCGATTCTGTACAGGATTTCAGGAATGGCTTCGTGCTCTCTCTTCAGCATTCGGTTGTCGGTATCGTATTCGTCGGGTCGGGATTCAGTCAAGGTCTGCCGTATTTTTCCGGATTTCGCTCGTGATTCTTCCGGCCACCATCAGGGCGCGGCGTCCCTCATCAGAGGTGACTTTCGCCGGTTTGCCTTTGCGGAGAGCGTCGATGAACTGCTCCAGCTCCTCTTTCAGCGCGTTTATTTTCGGTACGTCGGGGCTGACGTAATCGAGCGCCATATCCTTGAGCGACTCCTGAATTTCGCCAAACTGTTCAAGTATTTTTTTCGTCGCGAAATTCTTGATCGGATTTTTCGATGAGAGCTGATCGGGCCTGACCAGCCGGAACACCTCCGACTTGCCGCTGGTGAAGTCGAGCGAGGCGTAGCTTTTCGGGTTGCGGGTGAAGAAGCGCATCTTGCGCATCTTGCTCCGGCTCAACCGGCTCGCCGTCACGTTGGCGATAGCGCCGTTCTCGAACTCGATGCGCGCCGTGGCCATATCAAGCTCGTTCGAGAAGACCTTCACGCCCGAAGCCGCGATGCTGCGGATGTCGGACTTGATCAGCGACAGCACCAGATCGATGTCGTGAATCATCAGGTCGAGCACCACCGATACGTCGGTCACGCGGCGTGAAAAGCCGCTCAGGCGCTCGGCCTGGATGTACATCGGCTCGCCGATATACGGCTCCACGGCAAGTAGTGCCGGGTTGAAGCGCTCGATGTGGCCGACCTGGATAGTCAGCCCCTTCGCCTGTTCGATGCGGATCAGCTCGTCCGCCTCCTCCAGAGTCGCCGTGATCGGCTTCTCGATAAAGAGGCTCAGCCCTGCTTCGAGCAGCTGGCGCGCGATGACGTAGTGCGAGCTGGTGGTGGTGGCGATCACCGCGGCGTCGCACGAGGCGGCCATCTCCTCCAGCGACGTAAAACACGGCACGCCGTACTTTTTGCCGATCTCCTGCAACCGCTCCGGGTTCAGGTCGAACACGCCGGTAAATTCCACATCGCGGCACTCTTCAGCGATCTGCTTCAAAAGGCCGGTATGGTATTCGCCGAGCTTGCCGACGCCTGCAACACCTATGCGCATGGTACTCTCCTTATAATTTCCGGCACTATTCTACTCTGCAATTCCGGCTGATGGTTCGAGCGCCTCTATCTCATATTTGAACAGGCTCATCGAAATGAACGTCCCGATAACGGTTAGCGCTCCGGCCAGGTAGTAGGGAAAGCGGTGATCGATGCCGTACAGGATGCTGCCGCTGAATGGGCCGAGGATGCGTGCAAGCGCGTTGACCGACTGGGCGAAACCCATGATTTGGCCCTGCTTTTGCTTGTAGCTGTAGAGCGAGATCATCGAAATGTTGAGCGGATTGACCAGGCTCGTGCCGATGGCGAAGAAGAGCAGTATGCCGAGGCCGATCGTGAACAGGGCGTTGGCTGGAACAAACGGGATGAAAAAGACCCCGATGAATGAAGCGATATGGCCAAAAACCATCAGCTTGTGTTCGCCGAACTTGCGGGTCATCTTCGGCAGCATGACTCCCTGCACGATAACCGTAAAGACGCCCACATAGGCGAACAGGTAGCCGACCTGCTGCTCGGTGGCATGATAGATATCGCTCCAGAGCAGGATCGCCGAAACCTGCATGTTCACGATGGCCAGCGAATAGATGAAGTTGATGATCATCAGGAGCGACACGGCTCTCGAACTGAAGGCTGTGCGAAAGGTTTCAGCATAAGCGGCGCTTTTGCGGCTGATGGATGCAGCGAACGAAGCGTCATGGTGTTTGATTGAATCGGGGTTTTTTCTGAACAGCGAGGCGATACTGACCGCATGGGTGTTCGTTTCGCTCAGAAGGAAGAGCGCCAGCAGGAAGTTGACGGAATTGAGCGCCGAGGCGAAGATGCCCACCATCGAAATGCCGAAATTGGTCATCAGCAAGCCGCCGATCAGCGGGCCGATGATGAAGCCGATGCCGAAGGCCGCGCCAAGCATACCCATCGCCCCGGAGCGGCTCTTCGAGTCGGTCACGTCGGTGATAGCCGCCTGCGCCGCCGCGATGTTGGCCGAACCGATGCCCGACAGCGAGCGAGCCAGGATCAGTAGCGGGATGGTGACCGCTTGCGAGAAAAATGCGTAGGAAGCTGCCGCAATGAAGATGCTCGACAGCATGACCGGACGGCGTCCGATCTTGTCGCTCAGCTTGCCCCAGATCGGCGAAAAGATGAACTGCATTGTCGAGTAGATCGCCGCGATCAGGCCGATCATGATAGGCGACGCGCCAAGCTGCTTTGCGTAGGTTGGCAGCAGGGGCAGCACGATACCGAAGCCGATCAGATCGAGCAGGACTGTCAGGAACAGGATGATCAGCGGTGATTTCTTCATGAAGGGCGAGCCGTTAGGTGAAGCTGAAAGTGCGCAAAATACAAAAATCGCCCGCCATGAGGAAACGCGCCATGAATGAATATCAGGAAACCATCATTTCGATGCCTGTCATTTCGATCCGCATTGTGGATGCGTGGATTATTGCGTACATTGAAATAGCGTAACCTGTGAGTGCCAAGGTTTTGATTCAGCGCTTCAGGTGCGGTTCAGGCGATTCGTGTTCAGGCAAACTCCGCTTATCGAAACATGATGACCATGCAAAATCTTTTTCCCCTCGTTTATACAGGTCAGTATCTTCACTCCCGTGCTCGACGTAATCTCTATTGCCGTATTTCAGGATTTTCCTTCACTGTTGCCTCCGGTTGAAGGCTTGGTTGTGGCGTAGTTCCGGTTATATCCGGCGCTTCGTCGCGCAGGCGCATAATATCGAATAGCTCAACAATCCATTCAGGAGATAGCATGGCAGATTTTTCAGCAGCTTTTATGCATACCATGAAAGCCGAAGGCGGATACGTCAATGATCCACAGGATCCGGGCGGTGAAACCTACAAGGGGATTGCACGCAAGATGAACTCGAAGTGGGATGGCTGGGTCTTTGTCGATACCATGAAAAAACAGAAGGATTTTCCGCGGAATCTCGAAAGCAATGCGCCTCTGCAAGAGCGGGTCAAAAGCTTTTACGAGGTCAATTACTGGGACAAGGTGCGTGGTGATGAGATGGTCAATCAGGATGTAGCGGAGTCGATCTTCGATTTTGCGGTCAACGCGGGCGTTGTCACCAGCTCCAAGCTCGCGCAGATGACTGTCGGTGTCAACTCAGACGGCGTTATTGGCACAGAGACGCTTCAGAAAATCAATGTGGATGAGCCGAAAGCCTTTCTGTCGCTCTTTGCCCTGAACAAGATTGCCCGGTATGTGGCTATCTGCGAAAAAAATCAGGAGAGCAAAAAGTTTTTCTATGGTTGGGTAAAACGAACTCTCGAAGGAGTGTGAATTATGGCTAATTACATCACCAGTCAGGTAGACGGAAATTCGGCTTCGCTGGTCGAGGCTGTGGACAAAAGCGTCGGCGTCACCACCGGTTCGGCGGAAGAGAAACAAGAGCGTCAGCTTGAACTTGCCAAGGCGCAGATGCAGTACGACCTCGATATAGCTCGGAACGGTACGCAGGCTATGGAAAGCGATCGTGCCGACAGAGCCGATGCCCGGCAGCATGATCTCGCTGTTCAGGAATCGGATAGCACGGACTGGCTCGAAAAAAATATTCATCCGGTTCTTTCGCTCAGTATAGTGCTACTCACTTTTTTTATGTTCATCCTCATCATCTTTGGCGGTGTATACAGTTCCGGTATGAAAGATATTGTCATCTATATCCTCGGAGCACTCAGCACAGTCGCAACCCAAGTTGTTTCATACTATTTCGGCTCCAGTTCCAGCAGCGCTGTCAAGAACAAAGCGTTGACCTCGGCGCTTGCCAAAAAGTGAGTGGAAACGCTGGTGAGAGGTTTTTTTATGGTTGAATTTGATGGAAGGTGACGGGGCCGCCAATCGGATCGAGCAGGACTGTCAGGGACAGGATGATCAGCGGTGATTTCTTCATGAAGGGCTGGGTGTTTGGTGAAGTTGAAAATGCCCTATATGCAAGAAACCTCCATATTGAGGAAGCTGTGCATCATATTTGTGGGAACTGACTTGCACTTCTCCGAAGCGGTTCGCGCACTCTTGCTCGACGGTGTTGGTGCTTGCGATATCGGAGAGCCTGGCAAAATGACTATTTTTGATCCTCTATTTCAGATCATTTCGCAAGACTATGCAGCTTTGAACGTCGAATACTGAAGTAGATATTGAGTTTCGCGAGACAGTCGCGAGAGTCGGCCATCAGACTTCAACACTCGAAAAAAACATAACTGATAGTCTCTCAGGAGGATACGGATGAAACGAATACTACTATTTCTGTTAACCAACTTTGCGGTTATCGCGGTGCTGTCGGTCAGTGCCCGCCTGCTCGGCGTCGACCGCTTTCTGACCGCCAACGGGCTGAATCTTGGCATGCTGCTCGCGTTCGCCGCCCTGATCGGCTTCGGCGGCTCATTCATCTCGCTGGTGATGTCCAAAACGATGGCCAAATGGAGCACCGGAGCGCGTGTCATCACGCAACCGGCCAACCAGGACGAGGCGTGGCTCGTGAACACGGTGAAGCGGCTCTCCTCCAAAGCCGGTTTGGCGACGCCCGAGGTGGCCATCTATGACGGCGCTCCCAACGCTTTCGCTACCGGCGCGAGCAAGTCGAGGTCGCTGGTCGCGGTTTCGACCGGCCTCTTGCAAAGCATGAACAAGCAGCAGGTCGAGGCGGTGCTGGCTCACGAGGTCGCCCACATCCAGAACGGCGACATGGTCACGCTCACCCTGATTCAGGGCGTGCTCAACACCTTCGTGATCTTCCTTTCCCGCGTCGCGGGCTACGCCATCGACAGCTTTCTGCGCCGGGACGACGATGAGGGCGGGGTCGGCATTGGCTACATGATTGGCAGCATTGTGTTCGAGATTCTCTTTGGCATTCTCGCCTCGATCATTGTGATGTACTTCTCGCGCAAACGCGAGTTCCGCGCGGACTCGGGAGCCGCCTCGCTGATGGGTGATCGTCGCCCGATGATCGAAGCGCTCCGTGCGCTCGGCAATCTCGAAGCTGGCCAGCTCCCGAAACAGATGGCGGCCAGTGGCATCACCGGCGGCGGCATCATGGCGCTCTTCAGCAGCCACCCGCCGCTCGAATCGCGAATCGCCGCGCTTGAAGCCGCTCGCTGAAGCGGTTGACCGCCGAAAATCGTTACTTTCAAGGCGTTCCGGTTTCGGGACGCCTTTTTTTTACGCCCACGCGCGATTGCGATAACGTTGCGCTTCGGCTGCGCAGCGGTTATTTTGCTAATCACTGATATTTCGATTCAACACCACCTCTATGAAGCGCTTCAAGCCACTTATCGCATTTTCCGCTTTTTCGATAGTTTTACTGACGATGCCGCTCGGTCACGCCGCCGTCATCGTTCTGCAAACCGCGCTTGGCCGGGAGCAAGTCGCCTTGGCCGGAGTGCTGCTCGGCATCGCCGGAAGCGGCTTGCTGATCGCGGGACTCTTCGCGAAGAAAGAGTTGATCGCCACCCTGCTCGGCATGTTCGGCGCGCTTTTCGTCTGGTCGGGGTGGATCGAGATCGGCTTCGAGTATTACGCCCGCCGCCTCGGTATCGCGCCGGTGATGCAGAACGGCGAAGTGGTGACCCGGGCGGAGTATCTGCTCATGCCCTCCTCGGTCGGCTTTTTCGCGATCATCATGTTCTACTACCTCTTTGGCGTTCGTTCGGGATGCCGGTTTTTCCTGTGGTTCCAGCGTCTGTTGCGGTTCGATTCCCGCCTCGGCCCAGCCCGCTCGTCCCGGAACGTGGCCATGATCACTTTCATGGAGTTCAACGTGCTGTTGTGGGGCTTTTACCTGCTGCTTCTGTTCGCCTACGACGAAAACTTCGCCGGAGACCGCCATCCCGTAACCTATTTCATCGCTTTCGGTTCACTGTTGTGGTCGGTGTTGCTCTTCGTCAAACTCCTGAAAATCAGCAATCTTGCCTACGCCATCCCGACAGTTCTCATCTTCTGGAACTTCGTCGAAATCCTCGGCAGATGGAATGTTTTCACCGAAATCTGGATCCAGCCGTCGAAGTATGTTCTGGAGATTGTTTTGATGAGTGTTGTGCTGCTGATTCTGATGCTCACGGCGCTGTTCAGCGCGAAAGGCAAGACGGGGCGCGAAGCGAAACAGGCGTGATTTGGGATTGATTGTTGATAGTTTAGCTTTTTTTTGTACTATATTAACACTTTTTGGGATTGATTCTGCCTGAAAAGCCAAAAAAGGTATAAGCAAAATGGATCGACTTTTACAGATCGGATTTCAAGTTGTTGGCCAATGGGTATTAACAGATAGTGAACTCAATCTGCAGCTTGATAAAATGAAGGATGAAAGCAATCTTCTTTATGCTTTTGTGGTTAATGGGCATGTAAGATATATTGGTAAGACAACTCAGTCGTTGAGTAGTCGTATGAAAGGTTATCTCAAACCTGGGCCAACTCAGTCTACAAATATTAAAAATAGGAAAAATATTCTTTCTGCACTGGAATGCGGTCAAGATGTGAAGATTTTCGTTTTGGTAGATGATGGAATGCGTCGCTATGGCTCTTATCACTTGAATCTTGCTGCGGGCCTTGAAGATGATCTTATTGCAAAAATTATCCCGGACTGGAATGGGCGTCAAGGTAATAAGATATTGGCGTTAGAAAGCGATGAAAACGTTAAATCAATTTGTGAGTCAGTTGAACCGTCAATTGTTTCTGTTGAAAGTCATATTGATGTAAGTTATAAAACTTTACAATTGTCCGAGCAAAAACCTGAAAGCTGCTTTGTTCTTAAATTGCATAAAGCTTATTTCAATTCAGGTTTCTTCAATGTTATTGTCAAATATCAGCATCTTTTCGGTGGCCATAATGAAGAGATAACGATATTTTGTGAAGAGCCGTTGAAGAATTTTAAAGGGTATATCAATCGTACCGCAAACAACAATAAGACTCCACGTATAATGGGCGGGGTAGCGTTAAAGCGATGGTTCCATGATGCGTCAGTTCTTGATGGAGAGGTGCTTGTTGAAGTCCTTTCAAAAACATCTATCAGACTCAAAAAGATAGCCTCATGAAAGTAATTGAAGAAACAATGGAAGCAACAACTTGGAAAGGTGGTAATTCATACGGTATTCGTGTCGGACAAGAAAATGCTAATCGGTATTTTAAGAAGGAGTGGACTGATGTCAAAGTGAAAATGGGTGAAAAATACTATACATTTAAATTAAGCGAAACATTTTGGACAACTTGTCCTGAAATTCGTGGTGAACCGATTAAGAGATGGTTGCAGGAGAGACGAATTCATACGTGGGATGAAAATCAGCCATATGTTTTAGAGTTAGTTAAAGTTGGTTATAAAAAATTTGAATTACTTGAACCTACTAGGGCGACGAAAAAAGGAATATCTGGGCCCATTAATATAGTTTTAGATGAATTATGATTTAGTGGCAAATATTATTGGTTGCAGCTGTAATCTTGAAAAGAGATATAAATTAATTGTTGTAAAAATCGTCAATAAAATCAAGTAGTATTGTAAGTAGAACTCCAAAGATGCACATGCCCTCCCAACCCGGCCACATACACTTTTCATTGCCATCATGGCTGGAGAGTTATTCCGGCACTTACCAGCCTTCGGTCTCGCTTGAGGATCGCATGAACTTTGTCATCGAGGCATCGAGGAAAAATGTCGAGGAGGGGACGGGTGGGCCGTTTGCGGCGGCGGTGTTTGAGAGCGGGACGGGCAAGCTGGTTTCGCTTGGGGTCAATCTGGTTTTCACTCAAAAATCATCGATCCTGCACGCGGAGATAGTTGCTATCGCGCTTGCGCAGATGAAGTTGGGCGCGTACGATCTTGGCGGCTCCGGTATGCCTGCGCATGAGCTGGTGACCAGCGCCGAGCCGTGCGCGATGTGTTTCGGGGCGATTCTCTGGTCGGGTGTCCGGCATCTCGTAACCGGAGCGTTATCCGAAGATGCGCGGGCGATTGGATTTGATGAAGGGCCAAAACCGGCGAACTGGATAGAGGAACTCGAATCCAGAGGCATTCGCGTCACCACCGGCGTCGAGCATGAATCTGCTCGCGAAGTTTTGCAGTTTTATGCGCGAACTGGCGGACAAATCTATAACTCACGAAAAGGATGACACCTGTCGCGCGCCGGATGCTTGCGGCATGGCTGAATACGATGCGGTGTTTCTCCATCCCTGTTCTCTTGAAAATCAAGTGTAATAATTGTATTTAAAACTATTAGCCTTGCAGCCGGGTTTTTGGACTGGTTGGAGCATATACGCATCGTTCACAAGATTTTGATGAAATCATGGGAATGCGAAACGATCAGGAGCGGGACCAGTGCATCGATATGCTCATCGCCCGCGTGCAGGAGCTGGAACGCGAGGTGCTGCGGCTGAAGAGTGCGCAGGATGTCAATGCGCCTGCGGATTCAGCACCGAAAGATAAGATCGTTCCTGCCAAAGTGGCGGCGGCATCCGAACCTCAGCTTCGGAAAAACGCGAAACCCTTCTCTTCGGCAGCTCTCGAAAATATCATCGGCACCCGCTGGATCGGCGCTATCGGCATCGTTGCCGTCATTCTCGGCGTGAGCTTCTTCCTCAAATACTCCTTCGACAACAACCTCATCGGCGAAGCCGGGCGGGTGATGCTCGGCATCGTTGGCGGTATCGCATTTCTCGCAACCGGCGAATACCTCCAAAAGAACAAAAACCTCGGACGGTACGCGCAGATTCTCAGCGGCGGCGGTCTGGCCGTGCTCTATCTGTCGTTCTATGCAGCGTTTGCGCTGTTTCATCTGATTCCCGCGCTGCTGGCGACGATTGGCATGGTGGCGGTCACGACTGCCGGCATGACGCTCTCGCATCGGTACTCTGCATATTCGCTGGCGCTGGTGGCGCTCTCGGGCGGATTGCTGACGCCGGTCGTGCTTTCGACCGGCGAGAACCAGCCGCTCGTGCTGTTCAGCTACATCATGCTGCTCGATGCGGGCACGCTGCTTCTCTTGCGTTTTCGGCAGTGGCCGTCGCTTGCCGCCGTGTCGCTCTTCGGCACAGCATTGCTTTACAGCAGTTGGCATCAGGTGTATTACAGCGTCGATCAGCAGGCGATGGCTTTTATCGCGGTGGCAGTCTACTTTGCTCTTTACAATCTCTATCTGCTGTTTTTTCGCGTACGGAAAGCATCGGCATCGACAGCCGATTATCTGGTGATCTTTGGTTCCTGCCTGTTTTTCTTTCTGGCATTTCTCGCCCAGCAGGAGTTCGCCGACAGCTGGCCGGTCAGGTTTTTCGCGCTGCTGCTTGCCAGTATCGAGATCGCGCTGGCCGCTTTTGTCAGCCGCGGCCCGGCTTCGGCGCGCATGAGCGTCGTGTCATATACGGCGCTCTCGGTCGTCATGACGGTTATCGCCACCTTCATCTCGTTCGAGCAACGATGGGTGCTGCCGGCGGTGTCGATCGAGATGGCCATTCTCGGCTGGTGGGCCTGCAAGCTCGATCTGCCGGATTTTCGCTGGGGCGTCTATCTGCTTGGTATTTTTGTGCTTATGCAGTTTTCACAAGCAGTTACACTGTCTCTCGATCCATTCGAACGCTTCGTTCCCGTGTTCAACAGACGCTTCCCAGGGTGCGCGGTGGCAATTGCCTCGTTTTATGTGTTGCTCCATGCCGGTTCGCGATTCAAGAACATTCTCAGCCTCAACGAAAAAAGTGTTCATGCCATCATCTTTTTCATCACCCAGGCGCTGTCGCTGATATTGCTTTCGCTCGAAATTCATGATTTCTTCGATATCGATGGCGCGGGCAGCATTTCGGCGGTTTACGCCTATCAGATGTCGCTTTCCGTACTCTGGGCGCTCTATGCATCGTTTCTGACTGGCGTGGGTATCGCCAAACGGATTCGCCGGGCGCGTATTCTTGGTATCGCCATTCTTGGCGGCGCGGTGCTGAAGGTGTTTTTTATGGACCTTTCATTCCTCGAACCGCTCTATCGCATTATCTCGTTCATCGTGCTCGGCCTGCTGCATCTGGCCGTTTCCTATGGCTACAACCGTTTCAGGCATATCATTTTCGGAGAAGATCAACCATGAAGAAATATCTCCTTCAGGCAGTGCTTTGCCTGATTTTGCTTCTCGATACAGCAACAGGAATATGCGCGGCATTCGACGAGCGTTTGTGGGAAAAGTATGCGGAGATCGAACTGCCGCCTGCGGGAAGCAATAGCTCTCTCGCGGCGCTTCCACTCGACCTCTACCAGCTTGGCGAGCTGACAGCGGAGAGGCCATTCGCCGATTTTCGCGTTGTGACCGACCGAAAAGAGGAGCTTCCCTGGCAGATGGTATCGAAACGTCCTGAAACCGGCGAGGAGGCGATTGCGTGCCGGATGAACAATCTGTCAACCGATGCTCACGGTGACAGCTGGGCCGAATTGTTCGTCGATGCAAAGGGTGGCAGCGTGAACGCTTTGCAGATCGTGACGCCTGACACCGGCTACATTCGCCATGTGGAGGTGCTCGGAAGTCAGGACGGCAAGGCGTGGCAGAGTCTTCGCAATGACGGAGTTATTTTCGATCTCGACAAAGGCGAAAAGCTGAAGAATGATCGTCTGTCCATTCCTGAAACCACCTTTCCGCATCAGGCCATCAGAATTACCAATGGCGGCAAGAGTCCGCTGAAGATCACCGAAGTGAGGCTGTTCCGGCAAAAGAATGCCGCCGGAGTGACCTGCACGATTCCGGCAAAGGCCGGAAGTCCGGAGATCGATGATACAACAAAGGAGAGCCGGGTCGTTGTCCGCATGGAGAAGGTTTTTCCTCTCGACCGCTTGCTGATCGCCACGAAAGAGACCAATTTTCAGCGTCCCGTCACCGTCGAAACCAAAAACAGCAAAGGATCATGGGAGCCGGTCGCTCGCGGAGTCATCTACAGTTTCGACTCGCCGGGCTTGCATACGTCGCAACTATCGATAGAGATGCCTGAAATTTTCGCCAGGGAGTTTCGGCTCGTTTTCCGCAATCACGACAGTCCGCCGCTGACCATCAGCACCGTTTCTGGGGAGGGGTACCGGAGGATACTGGTGTTCAAAAATAAGCCGGGTCGCAAGCTTTATCTTTTCTGGGGCAATCCAGCTGCCAAGAATCCGCAGTACGATCTGGCGGGAGCCGTGACCTCCGAAACGGTGGACAAATTGCCGGTCGCAACACTCGGTGCTGTCTGCGAGAATCCGTCGTTCGCCGGAGCCAAGGCCCGGCTGCCCTTTTCCGAGCGTTACCGCTTCCTGCTTTATATCGTTGTGAGTCTGGCTATTGCCGGACTGCTTTTGATGCAGTACCGCGTTTTCAAACGCATCCATGTCGATGACGCGAAAACGAAATCGTGAAGTCGCTCTTCTTCTGTTTTGCTCACGCCTGATTCATGCAGCGATTGCAAGCCGGATATTCAAGCTATGCATCCCGATTTGTCGGGACAGTACTCTGGAATTTCGAGGACGGTTGCATATCAGAAGAGCGGAGCTGAAGCGGGGACTGACGATAGCTTGGTTTGTCCACATGGGATCGAACTCATCTATCAGAACTCTTTACTCATTCCCTATTCGATTTTATAACAAGGGCATGAGTAATAGTTAAGAGAAAACTGGATTTTTCAAGAAAAAACATGATAAAGACTTTTTTTATGTCTTGAATTTGTTCTTTTCTTTTTAAAGAAGTCCTTTATTGTATGAAATGGAATCGCTCAAAAGAGATTTCATGAACAGAATCGACCTTATCAGCGAAATCAGGCCTCTGCAGGAGTTTCAGGGCTATCGGCTCGATGTCCGGCATGATCATCCGAGAGGGGTGTAGTCGAGCGCTGGAGCTTCGGTATGGCGGGCGATGAGGATTCATGAACCATGCGTGTGAACTCCGCGAAACTTCATTTTCGGCCTTTTAATAATCTTTTTTTTCGTGAATTTTTGTGTGCTCTTTGTATTATAAACACTTAGTACCGCATGTATAGTCCCGGCCTCATCGGTCGGAGTGATCACCAACAGAAGAACGTTCAGCCATGTCAGAACTTATCCTGGATTTCTTTGACCCGTCGAAACGGGGCGCAGGCGGTATAATGAGCAGTTCCGCCAGCCGCAAAGCGTTTTTCGCACTGCTCGCCTTTTTTGTTCTCACGCTCATTCCGCTCACGGCTTCGGCCAGAAGGGCGCCAGCGCCGCAGGGCGAGGATGCGATTTCGGCCTTTATCTTCAAGGAGACCGGCAGTTCTGTACTGCTGAAAGCGAAGGATATCGACAAGCCCCTTTCGCCCGCGAGTCTGACCAAGATCATGACCTGCATGATGGCCATCGAGAGTGGCCGCATGAATGACGTGGTGTCGATTTCTCTCGAAGCGACGCAGGTGGAGCCGACGAGGGCCGGTTTCGAACCGGGCGAGATGGTGCGGTTGCGTGACCTGGTCAAGGCGGCCATGGTCAATTCGAGCAACGACGCCGCATTTGCCATCGCCATCCATCTCGGCGGCAGCGTCGAGGCCTTCGTGGCGAACATGAATGCTCGCGCCCGCGCCATCGGCATGTATCACACCCAATTCACCAACCCAGCCGGTTATGACCGTGGCCTCTATGCCGGGAACCGCACGACGGCAAGGGATCTGATGATTCTGACGGAGCGAGCTGTCAGGTATCCCGAATTCAATGCGATTGCGAAGCTTGACCGGGCGGTCTTCAGCGAGCTTTCCACCGGCAAGAACTATAGCCTCAGAACCCACAACAAGCTCATGGATCGCTACCCGTATACGGTTGGCATCAAGACCGGCTATACGGCCATTGCCGGGCCATGCCTGATCGCACGGGCGCTGAAGGATGGCAAGGATATGCTCATCATCATGCTCGATGCCCGCACGGATCGCTGGTCTCTCGCGTCAGCCATGTTCGATCAGGGATTTGGCGGCGGCGCGGAAACGGTTCAGGTGGCAGGTGTCGCTCCAGCGTCTCCCCGAACGGATAGCGTTGCCGCCACGGCGGTTCCAGCCCCGAAGGTGCTTGCCGTGCGCGCAAGGGCGCTGGAAAGCCTGAGGAGCAAGGCAGACAGAGAGAGAGCTTCAGCATCGGTTGGCGTAATCCACAAGGGTGGAAAGCGTAACCGCTCGATGGCGAAATCATCCATCAGCGCTCAAGGGAAGGAACTGACAACGATTAGAGTACACGGAACAGCAAGTCATATCGAAACCATCGTGTACAAGTCCGGAAAGAAAGGCGAGAACCGCAAGCAACAACTGGCTACGGCCAGAGAGCGCCATCTCAGGAACAGAGTCGCTCTCAAATCTGCGAAGAATGGGGACTCTCGCAAGCTGGCGCTCAAGTCGAGCGGCAAGCAGCGTCAAACGATCAAAATGGCTCGGAAAGGGAGCGCCAAACGGACGATCGCCGACGTGAAAAGCGAAAAGAGGCGTACCGGAAAGAAAGAGGAGCTTTCCATGTCGAGAAGGCCAAATCGCTCTCCACATGGCTGACGGGAGTGGCTGTTGAGAGGCGTTTATACCCATACCTTTGACGTGCCGGAGTCGTCCATCGATGGCTACGGACATGTCAACAATATCGAATACCTGCGGTGGATGCAGGAGGTTGCCACCGCGCATACCGCTTCCGAAGGGTGGACGCTTGACCGTTACCGGGAAAGCCGCGCCATCTGGGTCGTGCGCCGCCATACCATCGACTATCTTACGCCCGCATTTGCCGACGAGCGCCTCGACCTGCACACCTGGATCGAATGGGTGAAAGATTGCCAGTCTGTGCGCCGCTATCTCTTGACCAGAGAGGGCCAACATCGCGCACTTGCCAGAGCCGAAACGCTTTGGGTGTGCGTCGATCCGGAGACGGGACGCCCGAAACGTGTGCCCGAATCCTTCATGCAGGCGTTTGCCCTGGTTCCCGGAGGCGAGGCCGAAGCGCTTCAGATTATCGGCAAAGGCTCCCAATCTTCAAGCTGATCCGGTTTCTATCCTCAATATATTTCTAAAATTACACTTACCGTTTCATGGTCAAGCATATCGTGATGTGGCGTCTCAAAGCAGAGGCGCACGGCAACAGCGCCGAAGTCAATGCCCGCCTTATCAAGGAGAAGCTCGAAGCGTTACGAGGCAGGATTCCCGGAGTCCTCTCAATCGAGGTCGGTCTCGATTGCAGCCGAACCGACGCCTCGGCGGACGTGGTGCTCTATTCGGAATTCGCCGACAAAGCCGCCCTCGAAGTCTACCAGCGCCATCCGGAGCACGAAGCTCTCAAACCCTTCATCGGCGAAGCAACGAGCGAAAGGCGGCTGGTGGATTACGAGAGTGGAGATGTATAGTGGCCCCCGATTTTCGGACAGCGGATTAAGGTGGTAACTTGCCCGAAAACAGGGTCAAGTTATGAGCGAGAAGAAACGCAACAAGTTCACGGCACAGTTCAAGGCCAAGGTCGCGCTGGAGGCAATCCGGGGCGACAAGACGCTGAACGAAATCGGCAAGGAATTCGAGGTACATCCGTCTCAGATCTGCCTGTGGAAACGGGAACTCCTTGAGAACGCTCCGGGAATCTTCGATACGAAGCGAGGGCCGAAACCGGTCGATCCGTCATCCGATCCTGAAAAGCTCTACACCGAGATCGGTCGGCTCAAGGTGCAGTTGGATTGGCTTAAAAATAAAGTCGGGCCTTACCTGTGAAGCTGCGGAAAAGCTGGATCAGCAGCGATGAGCCGTTGCCGGTCTCGACGCAATGCCAACTGATCGACGTCAATCGCACGAGTCATTACGGGAAGCCGAAACGGCTCTTGGCTGGTGACGATGACCAGTTGCTGATGCGTTTGATCGATGAGGAGTACGCGCTTCATCCATTTTACGGCAGTCGGCGGATGAGGCAGATTCTGATAAAAAAAGGGTATACTGTCAACCGGAAACGGGTGCAGCTTTTGATGCGGCAACTGGGGCTGGCGGGCATGGCTCCCGGGCCAAACACCAGCAAGCCGCATCCCGAGCACAAGGTCTATCCTTATCTCTTGCGAGGAGTTAGCGTCACCAGGCCGAATCAGGTCTGGTCAACGGATATCACCTGGTGCCGGCTTCCGGGAGGCTTCATGTACCTGACGGCTGTCATCGACTGGTATTCGCGGAAGGCGCTGGCGTGGCGGTTGTCGAACTCGATGGAAAGCAGTTTTTGCGTGGAATGTCTTGAGGAGGCGCTCCGAAAGTATGGCGTGCCGGAAATTTTCAACAGCGATCAGGGTGCGCAATTCACCAGTGACGTATTTATCCGGGCGCTCACGAAGTATCCGACGCTTCGCATCAGCATGGACGGACGCGGCAGGGCGCTGGACAACATCTTCGTCGAACGGCTCTGGAGAAGCGTCAAGCATGAAGACCTGTACCTGAAAGGCTATGGTACAGCGGTTGAAATGAAGCAGGGGTTGGCGAAGTACTTCCGCCTGTACAACACGGAGCGGCCGCATCAGTCGCTGGGCTACAAAACCCCAGACGAGGTGTACGAAAGCGCAACGGGCGGCGGTGCGAGCATCGTCGACAAGTTCTCTCAAAAGAAACCCTCTGATGGGTCGTCAGAGGTTACAGCGCAGCGTCAATCTGCTGCATGAACAACGGCGAGTTACCAGCTTAAACTCGACCCGATTTTGTCTGACGGCTGGGGTCCACTTCAATTCAATCAGCAGCGAGCTTCGCGCCACAAACAAAAAAAGAGGCCCTTCGAGAGGCCTCTTTTTTTATCTGACAAACAGGGAGTCTGAATCAGCCCTGAACGATGCACTCTGCCGGGCAGACGTTAACGCATGCCGCGCCACCATCTACGTCGGCGCATTCGTTGCAAAGGGATGCATCGATAACGTAGATTTCGCTACCTGCGCTGATGGCGTTGGTCGGACAATCGGGTTCACAAGCACCGCAGTAGGTGCATTCTTCGGTGATATACAGTGCCATATTGATGACGTACTTTGATAGTTAAGGAAAAGAGAAAAGAACAATTTCGATCAATCTAACCAATATAAGCTTTTTTTTAGCCCTGAAAACAAGAAGCGTGGAAATATTTGGAGCGAAGAGGAGGGAAAGAGAGTCATTACGGATCCGGCCCGCCGCCGAGCGAGGTACTTTTCTGCGCGGCGGGCTTTGATGAGTAGTGATTACACCTTGAAGATGCAATCGACCGGGCAGACATCGACGCAGGCCGCTATTTCGTGATAGCCGACGCAATCCACGCAGACTTCTTCATCGATAACATAGATGGTGTCGCCGGCAGAGATTGCGCTCACCGGGCATTCGGGCTCGCAGGCTCCGCAGTAGGTGCATTCATCAGTAATACGGTGTGCCATGGTTTCTCTGGTTTGATAGTGGATGAAAAGGGCTTTCCGTAACGAATCAGAGTTTGCCATCTTTTCTGTTTCACCGCCGTGAACAGCTCATTTTCGTGGGAGGCGCGGCTCTGACTATCAACGAACCTGAATCGCTCGATCAAAGTTCCTCTTTTTTCAAAGCGCCTTGCCGGTGCTTATCTTCGTGATGCTCGTAAGCGTTAATGATGTCCTTGACGAGCCGGTGACGCACCACATCCGATTTGTCGAGAAAGACAAAGCTGATTCCCTTGATCCCCTTGAGTATTTTTTGAGCGTTCATCAATCCCGATTCCATCTCCTTGGGTAGGTCAACCTGAGTGACGTCGCCGGTGATGATCGCTTTCGAGTTGACGCCGAGCCGGGTCAGGCACATCATCATCTGCTTGCTCGAAGCGTTCTGGGCTTCGTCGAGGATGATGAAGGAGTTGTTCAGCGTGCGTCCGCGCATGTAGGCGAGCGGCACGATTTCGATCACCCGGCGCTCGGTGAGGAACTTGAGCTTTTCGGCGGTGAGCATATCCTGAAGCGCGTCGTAGAGCGGGCGCAGATAGGGGTCGATCTTCTGCGCCAGATCGCCGGGCAGGAATCCGAGGCTTTCGCCGGCTTCGACCGCCGGACGGGCCAGCACGATGCGCTTGATGGTTTTCGCCTTCCACGCGGCCACCGCGATGGCGACCGCCGTGTAGGTCTTGCCAGTGCCCGCCGGGCCGATGGCAAAGAGAATGTCGTTGGTTCGCGCTTCGGCCACCATCCGCCTCTGACCGTCAGTTTTCGCTTTGACGACGTAATCCTTGGTCTCCACGATCACATCCTTGTCCCCAGCCTGCGTGATCGACGGGCGCGAAACCGGCGAGAGCGCGAGACTCACAAGTGCACTGACGTCGTTTTCAAGTACTTCGCCGTGTTGGTCAGCCAAAAAGATCATCTCCCTGAAAATCTTTTCGATGGCCGTCAGATCGGGTTCGTCACCGCCGATCGTGATTTTCGCGCCGCGTGCGTTGATTCGAATGTCGGGGAAAGCTTCACGAACTTTTTTCAGATAGCTGTCGTAGGGCCCGAAAATGATGACGGGCTCGATCCCTTCGAATTCGATCGTTTTTTCAGTCAAAGGTTTTTTCCTGGTTTGATATTACTGTCCAAGCGCTGACGTATCCAGATGCGGGGCCGGTTTGCTCAGGTAGTTCCGCACGTAATCCCTCACTCCCTCTTCGAGCGGAGTCATCCTCCCGCTGTAGCCCGCCTGGCGGAGATGATCGCACTCGGCACAGGTATAATACTGGTATTTGTCCCGAATCGTTTCGGGCATATCGATAAACTCTATACTGACCGGACGCTCCATCGCCTCGAAGGTGGCGGTGACCAGATCCCTGAAGCTGCGCGCCTGGCCAGTGCCGATGTTGAAGAGACCAGTGGCCGTTGGCGTTTCGAGCAGCCACCGCATGATTTTTGTGCAATCCTTCACATAGACGAAGTCGCGCATCTGCTCGCCGTCAGAGTACAGTGGATTGTGAGATTTGAAAAGGCGCACCGTGCCGGTTTCGTAGATCTGGTTAAATGCCTTGAAAATGACGCTCGTCATGTCCTCCTTGTGGTACTCGTTTGGGCCGTAAACGTTGAAGAACTTGAGGCCCGCCGCTTTGTCGAGGATGCCGTTGCGCAGCGCCCAGCAGTCGAACAGGTGCTTCGAGTAACCGTACATGTTCAGCGGCCTGAGCCGGTCGAGCGACTCGATGCCGTCGCTGTATCCTTCCGCGCCGTCCCCGAAAGTGGCCGCACTGGAGGCGTAAATGAATCGCGCCTTTTTTTTCGCGCACCACGAGGCGAGCATCTTCGAGTATTCGTAGTTGTTGCGCAGAAGGAGGTTAGCGTCCTGTTCGGTGGTGGAGCTGATGGCTCCCATGTGAATCACCGCCTCGATCGCGGGCAGCCGGTCATGTTCGAGAAGGTCGGGAAGGTCATCCTTGTGGATGAAGTCGGCGTAGCGGAGGCCCCGGAGATTGAGCCATTTTCCTTCGGATGCTCTGCCGAGGTCATCGACAATAAGTACCTTTTCAGTGCCATTGCGGTTGAGTTCCCAGAGCATCGCGCTGCCGATGAACCCGGCGCCGCCGGTGATGATGATCATGCAAAAAGGTCAAATAGTTTACAGGCAGGAAAATATACCTCTGCCTCGCGGGAAAAGCAAAAGGCCAGCCTCCTCCCAGACTGGCCCTTTGCCGAGGAGTATGAGAAGGAGTTTCAGGCGGAAGCTCTCAGCAGATGGTCGTGCGCGAAGAACTTTCTTCCCCAGAAGAGCCAGAGCCTGACGGTATCGACCGGCTTGCCGATGATATCCGAAATCTGGGAGTGCCTCAGTCCGGTCAGCTCAGATAGAAGCACAGAAAGCTTGATGTCGGCTGTCCACTGCTTCAGGGAATCGAACACACCTCCATCGCACGCAGTTTCGTGCATGTCGAGTTCTGCATTCTGACCGTACGCATCCAGATAACACTCGCGGAAGGTCTTGAGCACTTCGGTTTCCGGCGCTTTCAGATCGGCGTTCAGGCAGGTGGTGCTGACCAGTTCACTCGAAGCCTTTTCGTTACCCGTCATCCAGTAGGCCAGGCTGTATATGTCATCAATCAGGTCCACCGGGGTTTTTTTGATCTCTATCATGATAACTCCTTCTGTTTTGAATAAAGAGGATATTTTTTGTCCTGTTTTAATGTAGTGAAAAATAATTCCCTGTCCAGTTTTTTTTTACGAAAAATGTAAAAAATCGTTTCTTGGATGGTGTCGCGCCCGATGGTATACTGGCGCACATCAATTCTACGTCGCAAACCGGAAAATCAAGCATCATGAAAAGAGAGTTCAGGGCCTTGCTCAACCCTGCCCTGGAGCATATCGAGACCTATAAAGTCGAAGGCGGCCAGGAGGCCGAGGTCAAGCTGAATCAGAACGAGAATCCCTTCGATCTGCCCGGATGGCTGAAGGACAACATTCTCGATCAGTTCCGCCAGGAACCCTGGAACCGCTACCCGGACATTTTGCCTTACCGGGGCATGGTCGCCTATGCGTCGTTTCTCGGAGTGTCGCCGGAGTCGGTGATCATGAGCAACGGCTCGAACGAGATGCTCTACACCATCTTTATGGCCTGTCTTGGCGCTGGCCGCAAGGTACTTATCCCCGAACCGTCATTCTCGCTCTACGACAAGCTCGCCCGTCTTCAGCAGGCCGAGGTGGTCGAGGTGCCGATGCATCGCGATCTCTCGTTCGACGTTGACGCGATCATCGAAGCCGCCGGTCGCGAGAAGGTCGATTTCATCGTGCTCTCCACTCCGAACAACCCGACCAGCAAGTCGCTCACGCACAGCGAGATAGAGCGCATCGTCGCAGCTGCCGACGCCATCGTGCTTGTCGATGAAGCTTATGTCGAGTTTTCGAGGGAGCAATCGGCGCTCGACCTGATCGACCGCTACCCGAACGTGATCGTGCTGCGTACCATGTCCAAGGCGCTCGCTCTCGCCGGTATGCGCATCGGTTTCGCGATTGCGAGTCCAGCGCTGATGGCTGAAATCTCCAAGCCCAAGATTCCCTTCGCGTCGAGTCGTCTCGCTGAAATCACGCTCATGGCCGTGCTCGAAAACTACTCGCTCGTGACCGATGCTGTGAAATACATCCTCGCCGAGCGGCAGCGGATCGAGGCGGAGCTTGCTGCGATTCCCGGCATCGAGACCTTCGAGAGCGACACCAACTTTCTCATCATCCGTGTCGGCAACGCTTCTGAAGTGTTCAAAAAGCTGAAAAACGCTGGCGTGCTGGTGCGCAACGTGTCGGGCTATCCGCTAATGGAGAACTGCCTCCGCTTCAACGTTGGTCTCAAAGAGGAGAACGACCGCCTGCTGGAGCTGCTGAAAACTCTCTGATATGGCGGATTTCAGGCAGTTGGCGGGCGACGAGATGGGGCGACTGACGCCAGACGCTTACTCGACTTCAGCGCATCACCCGGTGACGCTCGTGTTGCATAATATCCGCAGCATGTGGAACGTCGGCGCAATGTTCCGTACTGCCGATGCGGCGGGCATCGACGAGATCGTCATTACCGGCTACACGGCTACGCCGCCCCGGAAGGAGATCGACAAGACGGCTCTCGGCGCGCAGGAGACGGTGCCGTGGCGACATTTCGCCGATCCAGTTGAGGCGATTGCGGCGCTGAAAGGGGAGGGACGGAAGATTTTCGGACTCGAAATCGCCGAGAACAGCCGCGCCTACACTTCGCTGACGGCTGAGGATTTTCCGCTCGCGCTGATGGTCGGCAACGAGGTCGAGGGGATCGGCGACACGCTGCTCGCCCATTGCGACGGCGTCATCGAAATTCCGCAGTATGGCGTGAAGCATTCGCTGAATGTTGCCGTGGCCGCCGGGGTGGTGCTTTTCGAATGCGTCAGGGCCTTCCGCTTGAACGGCTGAACTTTTCTGATCGGTGTGGGTTTGTTCTCTTTATTTGTTGTATATTCTTGGCGGCTTCTGGCTCTTTCGATTATTTTCCCGGTTTTACCCTCATCACTGTTCCTTATCCGTAACCTTGCCATGCTACACTACAAAACACATGTGATTGCCGAAGATGCCCCGTGGGTCGTGTTCGTGCATGGCGCTGGAGGAAGCTCGTCGATCTGGTTTTTGCAGATCAAGGAGTTTGTCAAACATTTCAATGTTCTTCTGGTCGATCTCCGTGGGCACGGACGTTCCAAGCATATCACCACCTCGAAAGAGGTTCGCCATTACAACTTCGAGGTGATCACGCGCGACATCATCGAGGTGCTCGACGCCCTGCAAATCGAGAAAGCGCACTTCATCGGCATCTCTCTCGGCACCATCATCATCAGGAATCTCGGCGAGCTGGCCCCGGAGCGGGTTGCGTCGATGGTGATGGGGGGGGCGATCATCCGCCTCAACGTGCGGGCCAAGCTGCTGGTGGCGATTGGCAACTTCTTCAAGAGCATGGTGCCCTACATGTGGCTCTATACCTTTTTCGCATGGATCATCATGCCGAAAGCCCGCCACCGCAAGTCGCGCATGATGTTCGTGAACGAGGCCAAGAAGGTGGCGCAGAAGGAGTTCATGCGCTGGTTCAAGCTCACCTACGAGCTTAATCCGCTACTCAAATATTTCGAAGAGAAGGATACCGGCATTCCGACGCTCTATCTCATGGGCGAAGAAGATTACATGTTCCTTCCGGCGGTCGAGTATATTGTCAACCGCCATACCAACTCCTATCTCCAGGTTATCGGCAATTCGGGGCATGTCTGCAACATTGACCAGCCCCAGGAGTTCAATGCCCGCGCCATCGAGTTCCTGCGGAATCTCTCCGCCCGAGTTCTGCCCGAAGGCGTCGTCATGCCGGAGCTTGCTGCCGTTTAACAGACTATCCCGTTAAATCGCGTCATCGCGTGTTCGATGCCAAGCGAGGCGAAGTCGAGCACCGCGTCGGCGCAGGCCGGAATGACCTTTTCGATGTTTTTCCTCTCCGTCTCGGTGAATTTCGAAAGCACGAATGACGACAGTGATGCCGGCGGAGGCTCGACGCCAACCCCGACGCGCAGCCGCGCAAACTCCTCGCTGCCGAGGCTCTGGATGATGTGCTTCAGCCCGTTCTGTCCGCCCGCCGAACCCTTCGCCCGCATCCTGATGGTGCCGAGCGGAATGTTGACATCGTCGCAGATCACCAGCAGCTCGTCGCGCTCGATTTTCCAGAAGTTCATCGCCGCCACCACCGCATGACCCGACAGATTCATGTAGGTCATCGGCTTGACGAGAATCAGCGGCCCGCCGGGCGCATTGATTTTAGCGTAGCGGTAATTCCCCTTGCCCGACGAGAACGACGAAGTTCCGGCAAGCCGGTCGATGACGTCGAAGCCGATATTGTGCCTCGTTCCCGCGTGCTTCAGTTCAGGATTGCCGAGGCCGACGATGAGTTTCATGCGCGTGTCCAGAGTATTCAGTGAGTTCCAAAGTGCCGGAATATAAAAATGTCTGGAAGAATTGATGAATGGGGAATCGTCCGTGCGTGGTAAAATAAAGGGTTCGAGATGATCTCTCTGGCCATCGGAGATCACTGTTCCGAGATACCGGATCGGTCACGAGGGGTGACGGCTACGACGCTTCGGGAGGCTTTTCTCACGCCATGCTGAAAATTCTTTTGAGCGTTCGCCGAGTCTCATCGCTCGTTTATTTGATCGACGACTCCAGCAAAACCGGCGCGTCCAGCAAATTTTTCCGTGTTCTGGAAATCATTCAAAAGACTGTTTCGCCTGATCGTAAAAGCAAAAAGCTGTCCTGGTTTTGTTTCCGGGACAGCTTTTTGTCGAAAAATGCCAGAGCGGCGATTGCCGCAGCGGGAAAAGGAATGCTTTTACACCGCATCCCCCGATTTGCGCTGTTTTATGTAGCCCATGCCGGCCATGCCAAGTCCGCCAAGACCCATGAGCATAGCGGTTGACGGCTCGGGAACGGCTGCCGCATTATACAATACAGAGACCTGGTCTATATGATCTCCCATAGTGTCGCCGCCAATGCCGTTGAACGACAATGTCAACGTTTCTCCGGCTTTCACCGGCAGATTCGTGTAGGAAATGGGCGCCCAGTTTAAATCGCCTGAGCCGGGAGCATAATTATAGCTTCCAGAAACAAGCGTTCCTGATGACGATCCTGTTAAAGTATACTGAACGCCTGAGCCTGATCTGTGCCAGTAGTCAAAACTGAAGTCAACCGTGCCATTTGGCCCGGTAACGGTCATGATCTGTGTCGTTACTTCCGCGGGCGAGTAATAGGTCAATTCATAATGCTGTCCTGTAGGAAGACCATCGCTGCCATTTACAGGAGAAGAAAAAGCGCCCTGAACCCAAAATTCAAGAATATTGGCAGTACTCGACCATCCCGGAACCTCGGCATTCGAGTACGTTGTCCAGGAGCCATCAAAATGGGGACTTTCAAATTCGCCATTAATGACAAGTTCGATCGGCGCCGCAAAGGATGATGGTGAACTTCCCAACATCAGCACTGAGGCCAATGCAATCAAACGGCTTTTTTTCATTGCGAATACTCCTGATTTGTTTGGTTACTTCTTGCATTCAATCCATTACCATCAAACAGCAACTGATGGCTTCTGCATGAGAAGTTTTGTATCGGGATGCTGTCTTTGGCGTAAATGCAGATAAAATAGCAGTATATCAATATTGTAAAATAAGACAGTCAATACATATATAATTTATGTATTTTATCGGATTCTCAAAACCTCGAAACACACTTGCGCAGGTTCAGGAGAGCAATCCGGGCGGATGAGTGGTGCAAGGCGCAGGTCACTGCATCTCCGAATCCCGACGCTCAAAACAGCGCCCGGCTTTTTTTCGATATGCGGCTTGTCTGAACCCCTCCGGTAACGTAAATTAGGGCCTGTTTAAACCGCCGGTCACTTCGAAGTACGGCGGGTAGCAAAGCCTCCTCAAACTTCAGCAACGAGCTTCATACTATGGCACTGTTCGGCAAGAAACCTTCAGATTCTTCGAAATCCGTCGCTGTTCCCAAAGCGTTTACCATCCAGATCGATCCTTCGAAATTCAATCTTGCCACAAAGCCCTCGGGGCCGGTGCACGAGCAGCTCGAAACCCTCAGGCAGAAGCTCACCAAGCTCTCTTCGAACGTCGAGAACAACCTGATGCTGGTCGTCCGCGCTTCGACCAAGAAGGATAAGGCGCTTGCCGCTTCGGCATTCGAGTTCGACGAGCGTTACATCCAGAAAGGCAAGTTCGAGGTTGAGTATATGACCCTTGCCTACCTGAACTTCCAGCAGCTTGGCGAGGCCGACCGCAAAACCGTGGCCAGCGCCAGCATGATCCTCAAGGAGCTTGAAAGGATCGCCCAGTTCTGCCTCAACATCGCCGACAAGACTGAGTACATCCAGCTCGCCAACGTCAAGGAGTTGCACAAGGACGAGTATGGCCTGAAGCCTATGGGCGACATTACCGCCGAGATGATCAAGAAGGTGGTCGAAGCGTTCGTCAGCGGCAACTCGAAGCACGCCTCGGAGACACTCGACATGATGAAGGAGATCGAAGGGCTCTACCAGGCGGCGGTCAAGAAGCTCAAGAGTGAGGTGAACGACTCGAACATCACCAACTTCACCGGCATTCTCTCCGTCGTGGAGCATGTTCATGCCTGCGCCGAAATCTCCTGCGTAATCGCCCGGCACTTCTGCTGAGGTCAAGGCAGTGAAAATTTTTCAGAAGGCGGGCGAGTCCCGCCTTCTTTTTTTTCGTCCAAAGTTCATTTTATTGAAGTAAGAAAGAGTTGCGGTATTTGTCCACAACGTCCATTTCGTCCACAGCGTCCATCTCTTTTCCATGAAACACCGTAACCGGATCATTGCGCTTGCCGTGCTTGTGGCGTTTGCCGCCGGGGCGTTCCTTTTTTTCAGGAAAAAGCCCGAAACGGCAAGCCGTAAGGATAACAAGGCATCCGTGTCGGCCATCGCGATCAGCGTTGAGCCTGCGGCGATGGCTGAAGTGCGCGACAGCGTGAGCGTTGTCGGCAACATTGAGGCGTGGCGCGATGTCGATATTCACGCCGAGACCTCGGGCGTCGTCAGGAGCGTATCCTCCGAGGTTGGAGATCGCAAGGCCGCCGGTCAGCCGCTGCTCAAGGTGGATGACGAGGTGGCCGCCTCCGCCCTGCGCAAGGCTCGCGTGAACCGCGAACTGGCGAGCCGCGACTTCGAGCGCTACAGCAGCTTGCAGAAGGAGGGCGCGGTCGCGGTGTCGAGCTTCGAGGCGATGCGGCTGAAGCTCGAAGATGCCGAGGCTGACCTCGTTGCGGCACGCCGCCGGTTCGACGACACGGCCATCAAAGCGCCGTTCGCGGGGGTCGTCACCTCGCGGCTCGTCGAGGTGGGCGATCTGGTGCAGCCGGGCATGAAGGTGGTCAACATGGTCGATCTCTCGAAGGTCAAGATCATCTCTTCGATTCCTGAAAAACAGGTCGCCTCCATCATCGAGGGAATGCCGGTACTGGTAACGAGCGATGTCTGGCCGGGCAAGCTGTTTCAGGCGAAGGTGCTCTCGGTGAGTGCCAAATCGTCGCGCGACCACACCTACCGGGTCGAGTCGGTCATGGAGAATCCGAAGAAGACGCCATTTCGCGCCGGTATGTTCGCTCGCACGGCTTTCGTTGGCAAATCGCCGCATCAGGCATTGCTCATTCCCCGCCAGGCGCTCACGGGCAGTATCGTCACGCCCGAGGTGTTTGTCGTCAGCGGCGGCAAGGTGCGCTTGAAAAAGATAGTGGCCGGAGCTGAATACGGCACCCGCATCGAAGTAATTCAGGGCGTTGCCGCCGGTGACGAGGTGGTTGTCAGCGGTCAGAGCGATCTCGACGACGGCTCGCCGGTGACGCTCACGAAAGGGGAGGCGGGACGGTGAATGGCTCGCTGACCGAACTTGCCATCAAGCGCCCGACGCTGGTCGTGGTGCTCTTCTCGATTCTGGCGATTCTCGGCTTCTTCAGCTACCGGCAGCTCCAGTATGAGCTGCTGCCGCGCATGACCACTCCCTATGTGACCGTTACGACGCTCTATTCGGGCGCGGCGCCATCGGAAATCGAAACCTCGGTAACCAAACCGGTCGAGGAGGCGGTCTCCTCTATCGAAAAAATTTCCTCTATTTTTTCATCCTCGCGTGAAGGAATATCGCTGGTCACGATCGAGTTTTCGAGCGACGCCAATATCGACATCGCCTTGCAGGATGTGCAGCGCAAGGTCAATGAAGCGCGGGGCACGCTGCCGGAGGGCGCGAAAGAGCCGGTGGTGTCGCGCTTCGCCGTGGACGAGATGCCGGTGCTGCGCCTCGGGGCGACCTCGATGCTGCCGGACACGGAGTTCTACCAGCTCCTCAAGGACGAGATCAAACCAGCGCTGTCGAACATTGGCGGCGTGGGGCAGATCGCCATTCTCGGCGGACGCGAGCGCGAGATCAGGGTCAACATCGATCCGGGGCGTCTCGAAAGCTTCGGTCTGACCGTGACCGACCTCTTCGACGCCATCCGCAAGGCGAACCTCGATTTTCCGATCGGCTCGGTCGAAGCACCTGACCGCAAGTTCGTGGTGCGCCTGGCCGGGAAGTTCACCAGCCTCGACGAGCTGCGCAACCTCGTGGTGCGCGATTCCGGGCCGGCTGGCGCTATCTACCTGCGCGACGTGGCCGAGGTGCAGGACACCTTCCGCGAGATCAGGACGATGACGCGCATCAACGGGAGTAACGCGGTGGCGATACTCGTGGTCAAGCAGAACGACGCCAACACCGTCGAGGTGTGCCGCCTTGTGCGCGAGAAGCTCCAGAAGCTCGAAGCGCAATACCGCGACAAGGGGCTGAAGTTCGACATCGGTCAGGATGCCTCGACCTTCACTCGTGACGCCGTCGAGGCGGTGCAGCACGACCTGTTTCTCGCCATCCTGCTGGTGGCGCTCGTGATGCTGCTCTTCCTGCACAGCTTGCGCAACTCCGTCATCGTGATGGTCTCGATTCCCACCTCGCTCGTGACCACCTTCATCGGCATGTATATTTTCGGCTATTCGCTGAACCTTATGACCCTGCTTGCCCTGTCGCTCGTGATTGGCATTCTGGTTGATGACTCGATTGTGGTGCTGGAGAACATCTATCGCCACCTCGAACGGGGCGAAGCCTCACGCGACGCCGCGCTGGCCGGGCGGAACGAGATCGGATTTACGGCGGTGGCGATTACGCTGGTTGACGTGGTGGTCTTTCTGCCGCTCTCGTTGCTCAGCGGCCTCGTGGGGGACATCCTGCGGGAGTTTGCCGTCGTCATGGTGATCTCGACCATGGTGAGCCTCTTCGTCTCCTTCACGGTGACACCGCTGCTCGCCTCGCGCTTCTCGAAGGTCGATCATCTTTCGGACGCCACGCTGGCGGGGCGTCTGGCCATCGGTTTCGAGCGCTGGTACGACCGGGGGCGCGACTGGTATCTCCGTCTTCTCGGCTGGAGCCTGAAGCATCCCGTCAAGGTTATCATGGCGGCAATCCTGCTTCTTGTTTCTTCTATCGCGCTGGTCGTGGCCGGAAAGATCGGCGGCGAGTTCATCGAGGTCTCCGACCGCGGCGATTTTTCAGCTATGCTCGAACTGGAGCCGGGCACGAGCCTCGAACAGACCAACCGTTTCGTCCGGCAGGTCGAGCGGCGGATTGAGTCATATCCCGAAGTGGAGAAGGTGCTTGCGGTCGTCGGCACCTCGAACGAAGGGTTCCTTGGTCAAAGCTCCGACCATGTGGCTGAACTCGATATCCGCCTGATTCCGAAAGAGCAGCGCCGCCGCTCGACCGACACGATCATGCAGCTCGTCCGGCGCGACCTCGCGGGCGTTCCGGGGCTGAAGGCGAACATCAACCCCATCGGCATTTTCGGCACGGCCAACGAAACGCCGGTGACGGTCATTATTGCCGGGCCGTCGAGAAGCGAGGTCGAACGGGTCTCCGATGCGCTTCAGGACAGCCTCAAGACGATTCGCGGCACGGCGGACGTGCGGCTCAGCTCGCAGCCGGGCACGCCCGAGATGCGCGTCGTGGTCGATCGGGAGCGGATGGCTGAGTTCGGGCTGTCGATGGCCGATGTTGGCTCGGCCATGCGCATCGCTTACGACGGCGACGACAGCAACAAATATCGCGAAGAGGGCGATGAGTACGACATCCGCCTGATTTTCGACGAGGGGTACCGGCGCGACACGGGCGGCATTCCGAACCTGTCGTTCAGGGCGAAGGATGGCGGCTTCGCGAGGCTCGGGCAGTTCTCACGCCTCGAACAGTCGCGGGGATACGCGCTCTTGCAGCGCCGGAACCGCAACGACGCGATCTGGGTCAAGGCGCAGGTGGTTGGCCGCTCCGTCGGCGACGTTGGCCGCGAGATCGAGCGAGTGATCGGCAACATGCAGAAGAAAGGGATCATGCCGAAAAGCGTCACCCACGCCTACGAAGCCGACCTCAAGCGGCAGGGGGAGTCAAACGTCAGCCTGCTCTACGCCTTTGCCGTGGCGATCATCTTCGTCTACCTCATCATGGTCGCGCTCTACGATTCATGGATCTGGCCGATGGTGGTGATGTTCTCGATTCCGCTCGCCATCATCGGCGCGCTCTGGTCGCTGGCGCTTTTCGGCAAATCGCTGAGTATTTTCACGATTCTCGGCATCATCATGCTCATCGGCCTGGTCGGCAAGAACGCGATTCTCCTGGTTGACTTCATCAACAAGTTCCGCGCTGAAGGCATGGAACTCCTGCCCGCCATCACCGAAGCCGGACGCGAGCGCCTGCGCCCCATTCTCATGACAACGCTCACGCTCATCTTCGGCCTCATGCCGATAGCCCTCTCCGGCAGTTCCGGCTCCGAATGGAAATCCGGCCTCGCCCTGGCCCTTGTCGGCGGCCTCTCCAGCTCGATGTTCCTCACGCTGCTGGTGATTCCCGTGGTGTATGTCTGGTTCGACCGGCTGAAACGGTGGGCAGGGAAGAAGGGTTGACAGTTGATAGTTGACAATGGATAATGGAATATCCGTCAGAGACTTTTTGTCCCATATGTCCCGATTGTCCCAAAGGTCTCATTCAGCCCATGCTCAAGCGTGACGACCTGCTCGATTTGCCGCCTGTGCTGAAAAAACTTACTTTGAAAAAGCAGATTCTCAACAGCATTTGAAAACCCTCTGCTCTTTATGCCGACGATAAGGGAACTATCCGATGGCTACCGGTTCTTTTTTTTCAGTTTCGACTGTAACGAGCCAGTACATGTCCATGTCAGCAGAGAAAACAAGTCCTGTAAATTCTGGATCGATTCTGTGTCTCTTGCTGAGAACCACGGTTTTTCCAGTCGGGAACTCAACATTTTGTACAAAAAGGTCGTCGTAAATCGCAATCTGATAAGGAGAAAGTGGTATGAACACTGCGGTGAAACGTGATGTGCGAATCACAGAGGCTCGGGTGAGCGACGACGCGATTACGGCTACTCTCGCTGACGGTCGAATTATCAGCGTTCCGCTGACCTGGTCGTGGCGGTTGTGCGAAGCGACCGACGCTCAACGGCAGAATTTCCGTCTGATCGGCGATGGGGTTGGCATCCATTGGCCTGAGATCGACGAAGACATCAGCGCTGAAGGAATGCTCTACGGTATTCCGGCGCATCGGCCCGGAAACCGGAAGACTGCGTGACATTTATCCGAAGATTTCTTTCACGTTTGCTGTGTGTCCTTGCCAGGAGCGCAACGGAGTGGCAATCCACGCCATGCCAGTGAACGCTGTGGACGCTCTTTTCTCGTTGATGATTTCCCCATCATCGTTGCCCGAAATAACCAATCTCTTTACTACATTATCACTTACGAACCTTGCAATCACGGATTGAAGGGGTTAACCCGAACCATTCTTGCAATGAATGGATATGCGTTTATGAACCTCACCGATAACGAAAAGCGCGACGTCATCAAATACCTTGAGGCCGACAAGCCTTTGCCGGAGAGATACCGTTTTCTGCTTTGACCACAAATACCAACGACCATCATGCCTCTGAGCCAAAAGGAAATCCGCGACAACGCCCTGAAATTCGCCCGCGAATGGGCAGATGCTTCACGTGAGCGCGCAGAATCACAAACCTTTTGGAATGAATTTTTCATGATCTTCGGCATCGAGCGTCGCCGTGTCGCCACTTTTGAAGAACCCGTGAAAAAACTGGCTGAAAAGAGAGGCTCCATCGATCTTTTCTGGAAAGGGACACTTGTCGTCGAACATAAATCCAAAGGGCAGGATTTAGACAAAGCTTACACGCAAGCACTCGATTACTTTACCCATCTCAAACAGGAAGAACTTCCCAAATTTGTTCTTGTTTCCGACTTTGCCCGTTTTCGTCTTTTCGATCTCGATAACGGCGATGATCACGAATTCGCGCTGGCAGACCTTCCAAAAAATATAGGTCGCTTCGGTTTCATTTCCGGCTACCAGAAACGAGTCTATAAAGACGAAGATCCGGTCAATATCAAGGTGGCTGAAAAGATGGGTCAGCTCCATGATGCGCTGCTCAGTTCAGGATATAGCGGACATTGCCTCGAACTCTTTCTTGTTCGTCTTGTTTATTGCCTTTTTGCTGATGATACTGGGATTTTCAATACCAAAGATGATTTTGAGTACTATCTTCGCGACAAAACCAAACAAGATGGTTCCGATACCGGCAGAGCTATTGCTGAACTCTTTCAGGTGCTCGATACATCACCAGCGAATCGACAAAAGACTCTCGATGAAGAGCTTTCGCGCTTTCCCTATGTGAACGGTTTGCTTTTCCGTGAAACATTTCGTTTTCCCAATTTCAATGCGCAGATGCGCCAGTTGCTTCTCGATTGTTGCATTTTTGATTGGGGAATGGTTTCACCGGCTATTTTCGGTTCTCTTTTTCAGAGCGTCATGGACAAAAACAAACGTCGCAATCTTGGCGCTCATTACACTTCGGAGAAAAACATTCTCAAAGTCATACGTGGTCTTTTTCTTGATGACCTTTACCTTGAATTTGAGTCAAGCAAAACCAGCGCGAAAAAACTGCTGGCTTTTCATGATAAAATTGCCTCCATGCGCTTTTTCGATCCTGCTTGTGGATGTGGCAACTTTTTGGTGATTACCTATCGTGAAATGCGACTGCTCGAAATTGAGGTGTTGCGCGAATATCACAACCTCACCTCAGTATTCTACAGAGCAGGCAAAACACAGCTTGAAACTGATGTCAGCGTCATTTCAAAAATCGATGTCAATCAGTTTTATGGTATCGAAATCGAAGAATTTCCCGTTCGTATCGCTCAGGTTGCGCTTTGGCTGACCGACCACCAGATGAACATGCGCCTCTCGGAAGCATTCGGCCAAACCTATGTTCGCTTGCCGCTTCAGCACTCGCCGAATATATTCTGTGATAACGCTGTTCGTCTCGATTGGGAAACGTTATTTCCTTCAAAAGAAAACCTTCTGATTCTTGGCAATCCACCCTTCATTGGCAAGCAAAACCGCAACGCCGCTCAAATGGAGGATATGGATTTTCTCTGCCAGCCGCTCAAAACCAAAGGTTTGCCAAACTATGGCATTCTCGACTATGTGACTCTCTGGTATATCAAAGCGGCTCTTTTCATTGAAAACACCGCCGTTAAAGTAGCGTTCGTCTCAACCAACAGCATGACCCAGGGCGAGCAGGTTGCGGCACTCTGGCAATTTCTTCTTTCAAAAGGAGTAAAGATTAACTTTGCTCACCGAACTTTTAAATGGACGAACGAAGCGAAAGGCAAAGCGCAGGTCTTTTGCGTCATTGTCGGGTTTTCATGCAACGGCAGCAATGAAAAAAAGCGCATCTTCGATTACGAAACCCCGCAAAGCGAGCCGCATGAAGTTACAGCAAAGAATATTAATCCATATCTTATCGATGCGTCCGATATTGTAATCCCTTCCCGCAATAAACCGCTTTGTGATGTGCCGGAAATGATTGCTGGAAATAAAGCAAATGATGGCGGGTTCTTGATTTTCACTGCTGAAGAAAAGAATAAATTTCTTTTAAAAGAGCCAAATTCAGAGAACTTTTTCAAAAGATTTATTGGTTCAGAAGAGTTTATCAATGGAAAAAATCGCTGGTGTTTGTGGCTGAAAGAAGCGTCGCCTTCAGAGCTTCAATCAATGCCTGAAGTGATGAAGCAAATTATGAAAGTGAAGGAAGCTCGATTAGCAAGCGGCAGTCCGGAGGCGCTTAAATTGGCAGAAACACCAGCTTTGTTCAGAGATACAAGACTGCATGAAAAATATTTGATCGTTCCTCTTGTTTCATCAGAGAATCGTAAGTATGTGCCGATGGGATTTCTCTATAGTGGCCCCCGTTTTTCGGACAACGGATTAAGGTGGTAACTTGCCCGAAAACAGGTTCAAGTTATGAGCGAGAAGAAACGCAACAAGTTCACGGCACAGTTCAAGGCCAAGGTCGCGCTGGAGG
>Ga0326726_10000253_pt1 | contig 52350 bp, 44 predicted proteins | sample MHFenrmetagenome_2_FD_207603 | JGI IMG/M metagenome (GOLD analysis project Ga0326726, IMG submission 207603) | Lab enriched peat soil microbial communities from Michigan Hollow, Ithaca, NY, United States - MHF15MN | ecosystem: Environmental > Terrestrial > Soil > Wetlands > Peat | place: USA... | reverse complement strand
GGGCTCCATGGTGTCCGGAGCATTGACATAGACGTCGATCAGTGCAGAGCTCACGCGCAGAACATCGGGGCCCGACTCCGTGACTACAGGGTATCCGCCCTTCTTCTCGAGTTCCTCCTTGAAGGTCGTCTCGGTCAGCTTGGCGAGGCCGGTGCGGATCTTCTCGCGCTCTTCAGCAGACAGTTTCATCCGTGATCCGGTCTTTTCAGGATCCCAGTCCTTGCTGAATGCGACCTGCACGGGGTCAAGCATGATGCGTTTGTACGGCGCGAGAGTAGCCCCCGGCCGCACGTACACGATGTCGATTCCCTTGACCTTCTTGAGCTGTAAACCGTCCTCAGTCGTCTCGGGCGGCTTCGATGATGCGGCGTAGCCGAGTTGTGCCAGGCCGATCAGCAGCAGAGCGACCCACCGTCGCAATGGGGCACGGGTAGGCATCACGGAATTCTCCTCATGACGGCGCGGCGCGGGTCACTTTCTTTAGTAATTTCAGCGCAGCAGGTTAGCGCGGCGTTCTACGGTGGGCAATGAGTACTCTCCACGATGGAGCGCAGGCCACCGCCGCATGCCCAACCAAGACTGCATTCACAACCCGGGAAGGCTGTGCTAGCTTGCCCGCACAAAATCAGGGTTGACCGGTCGTCGGACGACGCAGCGGTTGCACTCTTGCACGATCTCCAGAGGAACATCTATGTCTATCCGCGCGCTCGGCTCGCTTACAACCCTCATCGTGATTCTCCTGACAGTGGGTTGCGCCAGCGGGCCGTCGATTAGAGTGGACAAGGATCCTGCTGCGGATATGTCTGTGTACAAGACGTTCGGCTTCTTCGACGAGCTGGCGACGGACCGCGCGCATTACTCGACAATCGTCACGAGCCGGCTGAAGCAGGCGGCGCGGACGCAGCTCGAGGCGAAGGGTTACCGGTACGATGAACAAAGCCCCGACTTGCGGGTGAATTTCTTCGTCAAAGTCAGCGAGAAGCAGGAGATCCGTTCGACGCCCTCGATGAGCGTCGGAATGGGCTACTACGGCTACCGGGGCGGCATGTATGGTGCCTGGGGCGGCTATCCGTATGACGTTCAGACGGTCGATTACAAGGCTGGAACCCTGAGCGTCGACTTGGTCGATGCGAAGAAGAACGCACTCGTGTGGCAGGGCCTTGCCGAAGGTCGCGTGAGTGACGAGGCGTACAAGAATCCAGGTCCGGCAATCGATGCGGTCATGGCCCAGATCTTCAGCAACTTCCCGAATCCCCCGGCCAAGTGATGACAGGGCGAGCTGTATGGCGAGCGGCAGAAGCCGTTCCTTATCACGGGCGAGGTGAACAGCGATGAAGGCGAGGTGAACAGCGATGAAGCGGCGCATATTTGTGAGTTGTCTGGCGACGTTCGTAATCATTCTGGCCCTCGGGGCGGCTCCACTCTCGGCCCAGGCTCCCAGCAGCACGGCCCAGCCTGCAAGCTCTAACAAGACTCCGCCCTTCAAGCCCGAAGAGCTCGAGCAGATCGTGGCGCCGATCGCTCTGTACCCGGACTCCTTGCTGGCTCAGATCTTTATGGCTTCGACGTATCCACTGGAGATTGTCGAGGCGGCGCGCTGGTCCAAGGAGCATCCCGACGTCAAGGGAGACGCGGTGTCGAAGGCAGTGGAAAGCCAGACGTGGGACGCCAGTGTCAAGTCATTGATTGTGCTTCCCGATGTTCTCGCGATGATGAACGAGAAGCTCGACTGGACACAGAAGCTGGGCGATGCGTTCCTCGCGCAGCAGAAGGAGGTCATGGACGCCGTTCAACGCTTGCGGGCCAAGGCGAAAGAGGCGGGCAACCTGAAGAGCTCGAAAGAGCAGACCGTCAAGACTGAGCCGGCGCCTGCGGGCTCGGCCACACCGCAGACGATCATCATCGAGCAGGCGGATCCGCAGGTGGTTTACGTACCGACTTACAACCCGACGGTTGTCTACGGGGCGTGGGCCTATCCTGCCTATCCTCCTTATTACTACTACCCGCCGGGCTATGCCGCCGGAGCAGCATTCTGGTCCTTCACGGCGGGAGTGATCGTCGGCGGCGCGATCTGGGGTAACTGCAACTGGGGCGGTAGTGACATCGACATCGACGTCAACAAGTACAACAACTTTAATCGTAACGAGATCAATGCCAATCGCAACAACGTCGGCAGCGGCAATCGCGGGAACACGAAGAATACGTGGCAGCACAACCCGGAGCATCGCCAGGGCGTCGGCTATCGCGATTCGGCAAGCCAGCAGAAATACGGTCGCGCGAGCAGCCAGCAGTCGATGCAGTCGCGCGAGCAGTATCGCGGTCGCGCTGAACAGGGCCGCCAGGAGATGGCGCGCGAGGGCGGTGCCGCCAACCAGCGCGATCTCAGCGGTAACCCAATCGGCGGACGTGACAGCAGCGGACAGGGATCGCAGTCGCGCGACTCGCTGGGTGGCGGCGATCGCAGCGCGCAGAGCCGTGACATGGGTGGCCAGAGTCGTGACATGGGCGGTCAGAGCCGCGGTTCCTCCAGTCGCTCCAGTGGTTCTTCGAGTGCCTTCGGCGGTGGGAGCGGCGCGAGCACCCGGGCCTCGAGCAGCCGTGGAATGTCCAGCCGGTCGGCTGGAGGCATGTCGCGCGGTGGTGGCGGGCGACGTCGCTGAGCGTTAGGAGAGTGTGACATGCGCGTACTGACAATCCTGTTGCTGTCAATTGTGGCGGCCACGCAGATAGCGTGCAGCCGGACTATCCATCAGAAGGACTTCGCCTCGACCGATGAGGCGGTACAGGCGCTGATGGCCGCGGTGAAATCGGGCGATACCCGTGCCCTACTGGAAGTACTCGGGAACGATGCGAAGCCCGTGATCGACTCCGGAGACCCGGTACAGGACAAGAACGGCCGTGAGAAATTCATGCAGGCGTACGATGCGGCGCACTCGTTCGACAACTCCACGGAAGGGTTGACCGTCCTGCAGGTTGGCACGGACAACTGGCCGTTCCCGTTTCCCTTGGTACAGCAGGACGGACGCTGGCACTTCGATACTACCGAGGGCACCGAGGAAATCGTCAATCGCCGCGTCGGGGACAATGAGCTGTCCACGATTCAAGCCTGCCTCGCGTTCGTCGACGCTGAGCGCGAGTACTACACGCGCAATCCGCAGAACGACTCGCTGCTGCATTTTGCCCAGAAGCTGATCAGCACCGAGGGGCAGAAGGATGGCCTCTACTGGCCAACGACCGGGGACGAGCCGCCGAGTCCGCTGGGCGAAGGGTTCGCGCGAGCGCGCAGCGAGGGCTACGCGCTGGAGGGCAAGGGTCAGCCCTTCCACGGTTACATCTATCGGATCCTCAAAGCGCAGGGACCGGATGCTCACGGCGGGGCGTACGACTACATGGCAGGCGACAAGATGCTGGGCGGCTTTGCGCTGATTGCCTCACCCGCCGAATACGGTACGAGCGGCGTCATGACCTTCATCGTGAATCACGACGGGGTCGTCTTCTCCAAGGACCTGGGGCCGGACACCGCAAAGGTGGCGCCGGAGATCCAGGTATTTGACCCGGACAAGAGCTGGAAGCGCGAGGCGGCGAGCGAAGACGCGCCCGGCGCGCCACAAGCTTAGACATCGCTCGAGGAGCGGTGCGCGCGACAATGAGATCGCGACTGTGCTCGATCTCAACGTCTTCTCCAACGCACCGTTGGTCGGCCAGCCGTAGACCGACCTACTTGACCGTGTAGCCGCGGCCTTCGAGGCAGGCGCCCTTCGCCTTGTTGAAGGTATCCATCTTTGCAGCGCGCTCCGCTTCGGCCTGTTGTTGCGCTTGCTGCTGAGAGGCCTGAGCCTGTTGCTGGCTTGCCGCCTTCTCCTGCCGTGCACGGGCTCCTCCGGCAACCACGCCAACGGCGGCGCCAGTCCTCGCTCCCTGGTCGGCATCATTGTTGGCCACTTCCCCGACGACTGCGCCCGCAGCGGCCCCGCGTACAGCGCCGCGGACGCGCTGACCGCTGGGTCCGGTCTCCGGCGGAGGCGGCGCCGGCTGAGCCTGAACGGGAGTCTGGGCCAGCACCACCGGATCGATGCCAGTGTTCTGCACCGCCCAGGTATAGCACTCACCCTCGTCTTTCTTCTGTTGCTCGGCGGTCTGGCCCTTGGCCGGATATATGACGGGTGTCGTTGGAGTCTGGGCCAGCACCCCACCAGCCAGTAGCGCAATGCACGCAATGATCGCAGTTTGAGCGGTTCGGTTTGACATGGTCATTTCCTCAAGGGAGTGCGGTCTGCATCGGTGGGCGGACCTACGTCGAATTGCACCACGAATCCGTAATCTCGGGCGACTAGGTTAGATACGTATGGGCGCTCGCCCTCCGCCTGCGCCGTCGCCGCCAAGGTGGACGTCGCCCGCGGCGCGGTGTCAAAATTACGTCAAGGCACAGGCCCGGCGGCAACCAACAGGTAAGAACGACCCCGCCGCCGGCCAAGCGCATGCGGTGTGGCAGTGGAGGCGTAGTGAGGGACGAAGCCTTCGACGAGCGCAAGCGCATCGTGCGCTGTCGCGCTTCACCGGCCGGGACGTGCCTGCTGCTGGCCGCGCTTCTCATCGCACCTGTCGCCGTCGCGCAGAGCGCGGCGGCACCTGCCCGATACGTCCTCATCCTGCACAGCCTGGCGGGCGTCCTGATCTGCGCAGCGCTCTTTGCGTTGTGGCTGGAGTGGCGGCGTCGCCACCGCATTGAGCTCGAAAACACGCGTCAGCGTGGCGAGCTGACGCACGCCGCGCGGCTCGCGACGATCGGCGAGCTGGCAGCCTCCATCGTCCACGAGATCAATCAGCCGCTGGGCGCCATCCTGAGCAATGCCGATGCCGCCGAGCTGTTGCTCGAGCAGACTCCCAGCGATCTCACGCAAGTGCGCCAGATTCTCGCTGACATCCGGCGCGACGATCTGCGCGCCAGCGAGGTGATCCGCCACATGCGAGCGCTGCTGCGCAAGCGGCAGCTCACGCTCGCGTCCGTTGATGTGAATGATTCGGTCAGCGCGGTAGCCAAACTACTTCAGGATGAGACGCGCCGCCGTGAGGTCCAGATTGATCACCACCTCGCCGCTGGTCTGCCGCCAGTGGCTGCCGATCGAGTACACATCGAGCAAGTGCTGCTGAATCTGCTGATGAATGCAATGGATGCCATGGAGGCCGCGCCGCGCGGTCGACGCAAGGTAGAGGTGCAGACGCATGCGGTGCGCGGCGGCTGGGTAGAGGTGGCCATTTCAGATTCGGGTATCGGTCTGGTGCCGGAGACGCGCGCTCACCTGTTCGACTCTTTTTTCTCGACCAAGAAGAATGGCCTGGGCCTGGGCTTGTCCATCGCGCGCTCGATCATCGAAGCTCACGGGGGGCGGATCTGGGCCGAGAACAATCGGGACGCAGGCGCGACGTTCCGCTTCACTCTCTCGGCCATTCCCGCCACCAGTAAAATACTCGATATCGAACCTCGCCCGGCGGCAGCGAAGGCGGCCGTATGAACGAGACGGCGCCGCTTGTTCACGTCGTCGATGACGATGACGCGGTGCGTACCGCGATCTCGCGCCTGCTGTCCGCCGCCGGCTACGGTGTGCGTGGTTACGGCTCAGCCGGCGCGATGCTGCTGGCTCCTCCGCCAGTTGAGCCCGGCTGCATCATCCTCGACTACCGCCTGCCCGGGCCTAACGGCCTGCAGCTGCAGGAGGCGCTTGGCAAGCGTGAGGATCATCTGCCGGTGATCTTTCTCACCGGGCACGGCGACATTCCGACGACCGTGCAGGCCATGAAAGCGGGCGCCGTGGATTTCCTGACCAAGCCGATCCAGCGCGACGCGTTGCTGGGCGCGGTCGCGACCGCGGTCGAGCGTGACGCTGCACGCCGCAAGTCACGCGTGAATCGTGCCGAGGTGCGCGCGCGTTACCAGGCGTTGACGGTCCGCGAACGTGACGTCTTCGAGCGCATCGTCGTCGGACGGCTCAACAAGCAGATCGCTGCCGAACTCGGAACCGCGGAGCGCACGATCAAGGCGCATCGCGCGCGCGTCATGGAAAAGATGCAGGCCGGTTCGGTCGCCGAACTGGTGCACCTGGCGGAGCAGCTGCAGCTCGGGCGCTAGCCTCATGCACCAAGGGACAATGGCGCACTGACCGAGAGTCCAATACCGCGCGGGACTCCTATCGGGCATTGTCGGCGGATGGGCCACGCGGCGCCGATCAAGCCCACCCGCACGCAGCTGGAAGCCGCACAGGCGCTTCAGCGTATGGTTGTCGTCGTTGAGGACGACGACGCGATGCGCCAAGCCATTGAGCGGTTGCTCAAATGCGCAGGTCTTCAGTCGCGGGTTTTCGCGACGGCTCACGATTTCCTGGAAAGCGGTACGGCTGGTTCGGCAGCGTGCCTGGTTCTCGACGTGCAGTTGCCCGACCAATCAGGCTTCGAGTTGCACCGCGTGCTTGCCAGCCGGGGCTTGAATCACCCCGTCATTTTCATTACCGGTCTTGACGATCCGACGGCGCGAGCCGAGGCAGCGCGCATCGGAGCCGTCGAGTTTCTCTCCAAGCCTTTTCCGGGGCGACAGCTCATCGCGGCTATCGAGAACGCTGTTGGGGGTGATGACTGACCGAGTCTAGGTTGCCGGCTTCGCCTCCGCCACCTTGCACTGGCCGAATACGATGTAGGCGCCTTTACGGTCTGCGATCGAAATCGTCATCGCACCCGACTTCTTGTTGATGAGAGCGCTCCACGCGAATTGCAGATCGGCTCCCTGCAACACGAGCGACTCCTTGTTGGTCGTCTGGTAGAGAATCGCCAAGAGCGAAGTCCGATATGGCGACTTGATCTGCTTCTTGGCCGCATCGATGCCGAACACCGGCGGCTTGTCGGATTCGGGTTTCATCGGGTTACACGCGGTACCCTGGCCCGGAAGACAGTCGTGAGCCTCGGTCGCCGTGCATTGCAGCGGCACCGAGCCGTCGAATTCCTCGGCGAGCGCGATGCTTGTTAATGACAAGCCCAGAAGGATGGGCACCGCGCGAATCACGCGCATAGTAATTCTCCTTATTTTCAGTTAGCGGGTAGTCCGGTTCGAATGCGCGCATTATGCCATGCGTGCCACGAGGTTTAGGCGCCGATCGAGCAATCGGGCCCCATCGCCCCTATGATGAGGGCTGGTCCGTGATCAGCTAGAACACCAACACGCCATTTCAGGGATCACCATGAACAGCATCCAACCGGTCCTCGAGTTCCTGCACGGTCAGCCCGTGATTACGCTGTTCCTGGCGCTGGGCGCCGGCTACCTGCTCGGCCGGATCAAAGTCGCGGGATTCTCATTCGGTGCCGTGGCCGGCACGCTCCTGGTATCCCTGGTGCTCGGAAACTTTGGCTTTCGCATCACCGCCGGCGCGCAGGCCGTCGGGTTCGCGATGTTCATCTTTGCGGTCGGGTACCAGGCGGGTCCACGCTTCATCGAAGTGCTCAAGACGCAGGGGCTGCGCTACTTTGCGCTGGCTATATTCGTGGCGGGCGTCGGTTTTGTGACTGCGGTGGTCGCCGGCAAGTGGCTCGCATTGCCTGTAGGCGGGACGGCGGGACTGCTCGCGGGTGCGTTGACCACCACGCCCACACTGGCAGCGGCGCAGGAAGCCGTGCGTACCGGCATCGCCACGTTGCCGGCCGGAACGACGGCAGAACAGGTCATCACGACTATCGGGACCAGCTATGCCATCACGTACATCGTGGGGCTGTTGGGCGTGATTACGGCGGTGCGGCTGCTGCCGCGCATCGTTGGCATCAGTCTCGAGGAGGAAGCGCGCAAGCTGGAAGATACAGCGCGCCGCGAGGGCCCGGTGCAGTTGCAGGCGCGAGGCTACCGCGTGACGAACGCTGAGTACTGTCGGGCGACAGTAGGGGAGCTCGCCAAGCGCTTGTGGGACGGGCTGTCGGTTGTGCGTTTTCGCCGTGGCGGAGAATGGTTCAAGCCAGGTCCAGAAGGGCATCTGCAGATCGGCGACGAAATCTACGCCTACGGTGATGCGAATTTCTTCCGCGGCGGCATCGAGGAGCTGGGCGATGAGATTCCGATTCTGAGCGAAGTGGAGCTTTCGGCTTCGTCCACTCACGTCGTGATCGCGCGCCGCGATGCCGTGGGCCGCACGCTGGCCGAGCTCGATCTGGCACGCAAGCACGGTCTGGTGGTGGTGGAGGTCCGGCGCGACGGCCTGCCGCTGCCCATCGGCCGCTACCTGCAGCTCGAGCGCGGCGACGTACTCAGTGTAGTCGGGCCAACCGGTGCCGTGTCCGCGTTGGGAAAAACCCTCGGGCCGGTCGAGGCGAATGCCGTCGAAACGGACATGATGACTTTTGCAATTGGGATTGCGGTCGGCAGCGCTGTAGGGCTGCTGACTGTCAACATCGCTGGTGTGCCCATTGGCCTGGGCGCAGCCGGCGGCCTATTGGCTGCAGGAATCGTGACGGGTTGGCTCAACAGCACCCGACCGACCGTGGGCAAGTTTCCGGAAGCCGCGCGCTGGATCCTGATGGAGTTCGGGCTCCTCATCTTCATCTGCGGCGTCGGATTGCAGGCGGGCGGGCAGATCATCGAGACCTTCAAAGAGGCCGGGCTGGCCTTGATTCTGGCTGCGATCTTCACCGTGACATTGCCGGTGATCGCGGGGTATGTGTTCGGGCGCAAGGTGCTCGGGCTGCATCCAGTGTTGTTGATGGGTGCTCTGACCGGGGCGATGACGAGTGCCGCCGCGTTCAGCCTCGTCACCAGTGAAGCGAAGAGCGCCACGCCCGCACTCGGTTACACGGGCACCTACGCGTTCGCCAACGTCATACTGACGATCGCCGGAACACTGGTGATGCTCGTCTGACCGCCGCCGGCCGCATACCGTCGAGTTTCTGGGCATTCCGATGCTAGCGCGTGTGGGTCGACATGCACTGCTCTTCATTCTGTACGGGCTCACGGGTGCCGCGCTGGCGGCCGTCGCGGGCTTCATCTGGCTGGGTGTGAGTGGCAAGCCAGACCTGAAGCCGTGGCACACGGCGGCGCTGCATGAAGAGTTCACCCGCAGCGCAAGCGCACAGATCACTACGGTCGATGCCTATCGCAAGCTCGAAGATCGACTGTTCGCTGAGTTGCAGCGCGAGGTGTACCAGCGCATCGATGACTCAGATCGACGTGCGCTGAATCGATATTCCTCTGGCAGTCGTGCGGATACGAGCGGCCTCGCGGAGAATTTCAATCGGACCTTCGAACTGCCGGCAGAAGCACCGCGCGCTGGCGTCCTGCTGATCCACGGCCTCACGGATTCCCCTTATGTGTTCCGTGGCCTTGCCACGCAGTTGCACGAGCGCGGCTGCACGGTGGTGGCACTGCGCCTTCCCGGTCACGGTACGGCACCGTCGGCGCTCACGAGTATCGACTGGCGCGACTGGGCGGCTGCGGTGCGTATGGCGACCAAGGACCTCAGGCAGCGACTCCCAGCGCAGGCGCCGTTGTATCTAGTGGGGTTCTCCACCGGCGCCGCGCTCGCGGTTGAGTACTCGCTGGCCCGGCTCGAAGGCGAGGAGCTGCCGCGCGTCGATGCACTCGTCCTGCTGTCACCCGCAATCGGCGTCGACCCGCTGGCGTGGCTTGCTGTCTGGCAGGAACGGATGTCCATGCTTCCGGGCCTCGGAAAACTCGCCTGGCTCGACCTGATCCCCGAATACGATCCCTACAAGTACAACTCTTTCCCGGTGAACGCGGGGCATCAGATCTACACGGTCACGCAGGTCATCGACCAGCGGCTCAAGCGGCTGTCGGCTGCGGGGCCAGTACGCGGCTTCCCACGTACGCTCGTATTTCAGTCCGTAGCCGATGCGACCGTCTCGCCGCTCGCGGTGGTGCAGGTCTTTCTCGGGCGCCTGGCTGCCGAAGGGCATGAGCTTGTCCTCTTCGACATCAATCGACTCGCCACTGCCGAGCCCCTGCTGCGCGTGAACGCGCGCCTGCCGGCAGAACGACTGTTGACTGGTGCCGAGCGGTCATTCGACGTCACTCTGGTCACTAATGAGAACGAGACAAGCCTGGCCTTGACGGCGCTGCACCGGCCAGCCCGCGGGGCGGTGGATGCAGGCACGCCGCTCGGGCTCAGCTGGCCACCGGGAGTGTTCTCGCTGTCGCACACGGCGCTGCCGATTCCGCCGGATGATCCGATCTACGGCGCGGAGCGCCCGGAAGGAACTAGAGGTGTGTACCTGGGTCGTATCGAGCTTCTAGGGGAGCAGGGACTTCTGGCGATGCCCGCCAATGCGCTTATCCGGTTACGCTTCAATCCGTTCTTTGCTTACGAACAGCAGCGGATCGAGCAGTTCCTGACCCTCGAGCCGAGCGCTCGCTGAACTCGGCTCGCCGGGGCGCTTCAGACATGTTCGTCCCGTGCAACTGCGGGAAGTCCCTAGCCCAGTAGGCACCTCCCACGGTCGCCGCGACTAGGGGTAACGCCTAACCTGCCGGCCACGCCTGAGCTGAGTCCTGCGGCGGGGTCAGCCCTGCTAAAAATAACGGGGGAAACGACCGATGCTGGAATGGATCTTTCAGACACTGCGCGATTATTGCGAGATCGCGATCTTCCTCACACTCGCGATCGGCTTTTGGGTAGGTAAGTTCAAGTGGGGCTCCTTCAGCCTCGGGGTAGTGACAAGCACGCTCCTCGCGGGAGTGCTGATCGGTCAGATCGGCATCGACATCTCGCCTCACGTCAAGTCGACGTTCTTTCTCATGTTCCTGTTCGCAGTCGGCTACGCAGTTGGCCCGCAATTCTTTCGCGGACTGAAGGGCGATGGTGTGCAGCAGGTGCTGTTTGCGATCGCCCTGTGCGTCGTGGTGCTGTTGACAGCGGTCGTCGTGGGCAAGGCCCTCGGCTACAGCATTGGCACCACAGCAGGCCTGCTCTCGGGGGCGTCGACGATCTCCGCGGTTCTCGGCGTCGCCGGCGACAGCATCAACCAGCTGAGCATCGCGGCGGACCAGAAACGTGCGCTGCTCGATGCGATGCCAGTCGCGTATGCGATCACGTACCTTTTCGGTACCGCAGGCTCGGCGTGGATTCTGGCCACTCTGGGCCCGAAGCTCCTGCGGGTAGATATCGCCGAGGAATGCCGCAAGTACGAAGCAGAAATGGGTGGCGGCCTGGCCGCGAGCGAAGCGCGCATCTCGGCCTACCGCGAACTCACGGCGAAAGCGCTGAAGATCACCAATCGCACGTGGATCGGGAAGAAGGTGAGCGAGCTCGAGAAGAGCTTCCCCATGCGCACGTTTGTCGAGCGTGTGCGCCAGGGCGGCGAGGTCGTGGATGCGACACCCGATCTCGTGCTGGAAGAGGGCGCGGTGATCGCGCTCGCCGGCCGTCGCAGCGTGATCCTGGAACAACAAGCCAAGATCGGCACCGAAGTCGACGATCGAGAACTCCTCGACATCGAAGTCGAGTCGCTCGACACCGTCATCACCAACAAGAAGCTCGCGGGAAGGACTCTTGCTGATCTCGCCGAGCACGAGTTTGCCGAAGTCGGCCGGGGGGTGTTCCTGCGCAAGGTCGTTCGCGGCGGCGCGGCAATGCCATTGACGTTGGGACTCAAGGTCGATCGAGGCGATGTCCTCACGTTCGTCGGCGCGAAGCCGAGTGTGGAGCGGGCCGCCGCAGCCTTCGGCTATATCGATCGCCCGACCGAGCAGACCGACATGGTGGTGATGGGGGTCGGTATCACGGTGGGCGCCCTCGTGGGCGCGCTCACGCTCCACCTCGGCGGCATTCCGCTCAGCCTGAGCACGAGCGGCGGCGCGCTGATCGCAGGACTGGTATGTGGCTGGCTGCGCTCGGTGAACCGCACCTTCGGCCGCATTCCGGGGCCGGCGCTCTGGGTGTTCAACAACATCGGGCTCAACGTATTCATCGCCATTGTCGGAATCAGCGCCGGGCCGAAATTCGTCGCGGGACTCATGAGCAACGGCCTGTCGCTGTTCGTCGCGGGTCTCGTCGTCACGACGGTCCCACTCGTCTTCGGCGTGTTCGCCGGCAAGTACATTTTCCGGATGAAGGCTCCGATCGTGCTCGGGGCCTGCGCGGGCGCACGCACGACTACAGCGGCGTTGGGCGCGATCGAGGCCGAGGCCAAGAGCAGCGTTCCGGCCCTGGGTTACACAGTCACATACGCGGTCGGTAACACGCTCCTCACGATCTGGGGCGTCGCTGTCGTGCTGCTCATGAGTTGAAGGAGCTGATCATGTTGCGAAAAATTGAACCCACCGGTAGCGAACTCGCCAAGCTGAGTCCGTTCGAGCTCAAAGATAGGTTGATCAAGCTGGCCCGGGCAGCGAGCGACAAGACCGCGGCGACCGCGCAGTTCCTCGACGCGGGCCGCGGCAATCCCAACTGGACCGCGACGACACCGCGTGAGGCTTTCTTCCTGCTCGGTCAGTTCGCGTTGACGGAGACAAAGCGCGACTGGGACGAACCCGGCTTTGGCGGCATGCCACGGCGCGAAGGCAGCGCGGCGCGCCTGCGCGAGTTCCTGACGCAGCACACGACCGCAGGGGCGCGCCTGCTGCTGGAAACCCTCGATTACTGCGTCGATCACCTGGGTTTCGATGCGGACGCCTGGGTGCATGAACTGGCCGATTCCATCATCGGCGACAACTACCCTGTGCCCGATCGCATGCTGGTGCACTGCGAACGCGTCGTGCACGAGTTCCTGGCCAAGGAAATGTTCGGCGCGCAGCGGCCGGCGGGGCGCTTCGACCTGTTCGCGGTCGAGGGCGGCACGGCGGCGATGTGCTACATCTTCAATTCGCTGGTGATCAACAAGCTTCTCAAGCCGGGTGACACGATTGCGCTCGGCACGCCGATCTTTACCCCTTACATCGAGATGACCCATCTCGCCGGCTTCAAGGTGATCAACGTCGAGCAGGCAGGCATGAAGGAGGGCATGCATACCTGGCGCTACACGGAGGCCGAGCTCAAGAAGCTCGAGAACCCAAAGGTCAAGGCGTTCTTCGTCTGTAATCCGTCCAACCCGGCATCGGTCGCGATCGACGACGACACGCTCAAGCGCATCGCGCGCCTCGTCAAGACCAAGCGGCCGGATCTCATCCTGCTCACCGACGATGTGTACGGAACCTTCATTGACAACTTCCGTTCCCTCGCAGCTGAGCTGCCGCAGAACACGATCCTCGTGTACTCGTATTCGAAGCACTTCGGTTGCACAGGCTGGCGCCTCGGCGTCATCGGCCTGCACGAGAAGAACATTCTCGACCGCAAGCTGGCCAAACTGCCCAAGGCACAGCAGCGTGAGCTCGCCGAGCGTTATGGCTCGCTCACGCTCGAGCCGCTCAAGATCAAGTTCATCGACCGCATGGTTGCGGACAGTCGCAACGTGGCATTGAACCACACCGCGGGTCTGTCGCTGCCCCAGCAGGTGCAAATGGCGCTGTTCTCATTGTTCGCGCTGCTCGATCCCGACGACGCCTACAAGAAGCGCTGTCAGGCGATCGTGCAGGAGCGCCTGCAGAAGCTCGTCGACGGACTGAAGGTGAAGCTGCCGCGCGACGAGTGCCGGGCAGCCTACTACGCGATTCTGGATCTCGAAGCCTGGGCGCTGCGCACACACGGCGAAGAGTTCATGGAGTGGGCCACCGCGAATCACCTGCCGCTCGACATCGTCTTCGGGCTGGCACAGAACTTCGGCTGTGTACTCCTGAACGGCGATGGCTTCGGCGGACCGCCGTGGTCAGCGCGTGTGTCACTCGCCAACCTGCCGACAGAGTCCTACCAGGCGATCGGCGAAAGCGTGGCGGCCATGGCCGCGCGTGCCGGACAGCGTTTCAGCGAATGGAAGAAGCAAGGTAAACCAACCGGCAAGGGCAGCAAGGGCAAGCCCGCTGCCAAGAGCAAGAGGAAGTGACGTCATGAATACTCAGCGCATCATCCGCCATCTGTGGGTGGCACTGCTGACCGCCGCTTTCGCGCTCTCGGCGCAGGCGGCCGAAGCTGCGAAGCCACGCATCAAGATTCTCGCCACCGGCGGCACGATCGCCGGCGCGCAGGCGAGTCAATCCGAGTACGGCTACAAGTCGGGCTCGTTCGACGTGCAGGACCTCATCAAGGCGGTGCCGCAGATGAAGGACCTGGCCGATATCACCGGCGAGCAGATCGTCAATATCGGCAGCCAGGACATGAACGACGAGGTCTGGCTCAAGCTCGCCAAGCGCTTGAATGAAGTGCTGGCTCAGCCCGACGTCGACGGCGTCGTCATCACGCACGGCACCGATACGATCGAGGAGACGGCCTACTTCCTGGATCTTGTCGTCAAGAGCGATAAGCCAGTGGTGCTCGTAGGCTCGATGCGCCCAGCTACCGCGATCAGCGCCGACGGGCCCATGAATCTTTACAACGGCATGGCCATCGCTGCGGACCCACGGTCCAAGGGTCGTGGCGTGTTGGTAGCGCTGAATGACGTGATTCACGCGGCGCGTGAAGTGACCAAGACCAACACCTCAAGTGTGGATACGTTCCACAGCCTGAATCGCGGCCCGGCAGGATACGTCAATACGGGCAAGATCACGTGGTTCCAGGTACCCGCCGGCCGTCGCGGCTCGAAGAGCGAATTCTCAATTGCCGATGCGAAAGCATTGCCGCGCGTAGACATCATCTATGCCCACGCCAACATGAGCACCGACCTCATCGATGCGGCCGTGAAGAACGGCGCCAAAGGCTTGGTGATCGCCGGCGTGGGCGACGGCAACATGACGGCGCAGGCGCTCGAGCGTTGCAGCGCCGTGGCCAAGAGCGGCGTCGTGATCGTGCGCAGCTCACGGCTGCCGAGCGGGCTCACCTACCGCAACAACGAGGTCGACGATGACAAGTACGGCTTCGTCGCGTCCCTCGAGCTCAATCCACCGAAATCACGTGTGCTGCTGCAGGAAGCGCTGTTGAAGACCAAGGACGTCAAGGAAATCCAGCGCATGTTCAACGAGTACTGAGACTCACGGAGAGCCATCGCCCATGAACGAGAAACAACGCGTGGTTAAGCAGATATCCCCCGCAACGCGTGAGGCACCGCGGCGTGAGGCGCCGGGGCGAGAGGCCTCGGGGCGTGACGCACCTCGTCAGGTTCCGTACGCAATCTTCAGCGCGCGTAGCGACCGCTGGGGTCATCTGGCGCGCAGCGCGGAACTATGGGCACGGGCCGCAAGCGAAAGCCAGAAGGCCACGCTGGCCAAGGAATGCGAGGGCCTGCTGGCGGAACTCGACGTCGTCGAGCGCTACTTCGCCTACCCCGGAGCCGCCTTGATGACCGCGCTGAACGAGCAGCTCAGCGCCCCCAACGCGCTCGCCGTGGCACAACTCGCACGGCGCATCGCTGGAACGCTGAGCACGGGCGGGTATCGGCACGACGTACGCGCATGGGAAGTGGACACCGAGGAAAAACTCGAGGTCAGGGATTACCTCCCGCCGCCTATTGCCGGGGAGCAGGGCGAACGCCCGTATTTCGAGGTCCTGAGCGTTACCCCGCGCGACCCGGCGCAGTGGGAACAGGCGAAGGGGGCGCTACACAAGCTACGCCGCAGCGACGATCCGTTTGTCTACGAAGTGGTGAACGTGGGCTCCTTCGAGGACGCGCTGATTGCGGTGCTCTTCAACTACGACGTGCAGGCCGTGGTCATCAACGAGCGCATGGACTTCGAGTCCCATTATCCGAGCTCGCTCATCCGGCAGCTGATGCATTCGATATTGAAGATCTCGCCCGAGAAGTTTGCGGCGCAGGGATACCTGACCGCCCTGGCGCGCATCATCAAGGAGATCAGGCCGGAGCTTGATATTTACGCGCTCACTGAGGAGGGCACCGAAGACTTTGCAGGCACAGAGGACGCCACCCTGTTCCGGCGCGTGTTCTACAGCGCCGAGGAACTGATGGAGCTTCATCTCAGCGTATTGCAGGGCGTGGGTGCGCGTTACGAGACGCCTTACTTCAACAACCTGAAGAAGTATGCCTCACGCCCCGTAGGCACATTCCATGCCCTGCCGGTCGCGCGCGGCAAGTCCGTGTTCCGCTCGCACTGGATCCCCGACATGGGGCATTTCTATGGCATCAACCTGTTCCTGGCGGAATCCTCGGCCACCAGCGGCGGCCTCGACAGCCTGCTCGAGCCGACCGGCAACATCAAGAAGGCGCAGGAGCTTGCGGCGCGCGCGTTCGGTGCCGATCACGCCTTCTACGCCACCAATGGCACCTCGACCTCGAACAAGATCATCCTGCAGGCCCTGCTGGCGCCCGGTGACATCGCGCTGATCGACCGCAACTGCCACAAGTCACATCACTACGCGATGGTACTCGCCGGGGCACAGCCCCTGTACGTCGAGGCCTACCCGATGACGGAGTACTCGATGTATGGCGCGGTGCCGCTGCAGACCATCAAGCGCGCGCTGCTCGCGCTCAAGGCCGAAGGCAAGCTCGAACGCGTGAAGCTGCTCGATCTCACCAACTGCACCTTCGACGGCCACATGTACAACACCGTACGTGTGATGGAAGAGTGCCTGGCGATCAAGCCCGACCTGGTATTCCTCTGGGACGAAGCGTGGTTTGGCTTCGCGCGCTTCTCGCTCCTGCACCGCCGGCGCACGGCCATGGGGGCTGCGCGGTACCTCACACGGCGCTATCGCAGCGCTGCCTACCGCGCCGAGTACGAGGCGTTCAAGTCTGCGGTCGGAAAGTTCGATCCGAAGGATCCGAAGCTGCTCAAGATGCGTCTCAAGCCGGATCCCGACAAAGTCCGCATTCGCGTCTACCACACGCACTCGACGCACAAGTCGATGTCGGCGCTGCGCCAGGGCTCGATGATGCTGGTGCACGATCAGGACTTTCACACGGTCGAGGCCGCATTCCACGAAGCGTTCTTCACTCACACTTCGACCTCTCCCAACCTGCAGATCCTGGCCTCGCTCGATTGCGCGCGGCGACAGATGGAGCTCGAGGGCTACGAGCTCACCTCCAAGATGACCGAGCTCGCGGTGGAGTTGCGGCGCAAGGTCAACGATCACCCGCTGATCGCGAAATACTTCCACATCCTGACACCCGCGGAGATGGTCCCGGCCGAGTTCCGCGAGTCGGGTATCGACGAGTTCGGCGGGCCGGGCACGACCTGGCATGCGCTGCTCGATGCGATGGACGGCGATGAGTTTGCCCTCGATCCCACACGCCTGACGTTGTTCTGCGGCAAAGCGGGATTCGACGGTACCGAGCTCAAGAACCTGCTGGCGGAGCGCTTCGATATCCAGCTCAACAAGACTTCGCGCAACAGCGTGCTGTTGCAGATCAACATCAACAATTCACGCAGCGACATCGCGCACCTGATCAAGGTGCTGGCGGCTCTCGCGCGCGAGATCGATGCACGCCTGGCGGTGCAGACTGCGGGGGAGCGCGTGGTGTTCCAGCAGCGCATCAAGTCGCTGGTCGAAGATGTGCCCGAGCTGCCGAACTTCACGCGCTTTCACGACAGCTTCCGGGACGATCCGCGCAGCGCAACGTCCGAAGGGCATATGCGCCGCGCGTTCTACGCCAGCTACCGGGCCGAGAACTGCTCGCACGTCAAGCTGAACTCGAAGGAGATGGATCAGCGGCTCGACAAGGGGCCGGAACTGGTCGCGGCCGACTTCGTCATTCCGTATCCGCCCGGGTTTCCGATCATGGTGCCCGGGCAGGTGATCTCGCGCGAGACGATCGAGTTCATGCGCAAGCTCGATGTGAAGGAGATTCATGGGTACAACGCGGCGGAAGGTCTGCGGGTGCTGAAGCCGGAGGCACTGGCGGCGGGCGCTGAGGAATCGCCGGCACCGCGTGCCCGCAAGCGTGCATGAGGATCGGACTCAAGGTAAGGAGAAGGTGTTTATGAGTAATCGCAATTGGGTGCTCGCCATGGCGGCACTGACCGCGATGTGGGGCACTTCAGCCCACGCCGCCGATGAAGGCGGGAAGCGCCTCGATATCTATGGCTTCGCGCAACTCGACATGGGATACGAGGGCAAGCAGACCGATCCCGACTGGTTCGACGTGCTGCGGCCGACCAAGCTGCCAGCGTTCGAGAACGAGTTCGGAGAGGACGGTCATACCTATGCCAGCGTGCGGCAGAGCCGGCTTGGCTTCAAAGGCTATATCCCGACCTCAAACGGCCAGGAGATCAAGACGATCTTCGAGTTCGAACTGTTTGGGACTGGCGTAGATGCGGGGCAGACCACCTTCCGCTTGCGCCATGCCTGGGGCGAATACGGTCATTGGGGCGCCGGCCAAAGCTGGAGCCCGTTCATGGATCCGGACGTGTTTCCCAACTCGCTCGAGTACTGGGGGCCGAGTGGAATGGTGTTCTTCCGCAACGTGCAGCTGCGCTTCATGCCGCTGCAGGGGAACAACGAGGTGTACATCGCACTCGAGCGACCCGGCGCCAGCGGTGATCCGGGCGTGCTGGTCGGATCGCCCGAGCTCGCGGGCCTCACAGCGCGATTCCCATACCCCGACCTGTCAGCCCACTACCGCCTGACCGGCGATTGGGGCCACATACAGGCCGCGGGCATTCTGCGCTACATGAAGTGGGATGACTCAACGCCAGTGCCCGTGGATTCCTCGGGGAACGCAACGGGCTGGGGCATCAATCTCAGCGCCAACCTCAAATTCTTCGAGGATGACACGGTGCGGCTGCAGCTCGTCTACGGCGAAGGCATCGCCAACTACATGAACGACGCGACGGCCGATGTCGGGGCCACCGGCAACGCCGACATCGGCAAGGCGCTGCCCGTGCTCGGAATCGTCGCCTTCTACGACCGCACGTGGAACAAGGAGTGGACCACGTCGATCGGCTATTCGCTGATCGATATCGACAACAGTGCAGCCCAGGCGCCTTCGGCGTTCCATCGAGGACAGTACGCACTGGTCAATCTGTTGAATCACTCGGTGGACAACCTAATGTTTGGCGCGGAACTGCAATGGGGCGACCGCGAGAATAATTCCGATGGGTTCACTTCCGACGACTGGCGGATCCAGATCTCAGCCAAGTACAGCTTCGGATACAGCCTGGGAGGCAAGCCATGATGACTCGAACTCGTTATATTGCGCCGGTCGTGGCAGCCGCGCTTCTTCTTGGCGTTGCTGCTGTTCACGCCAAGCCGCCGCCGGATCCGGCACGTGATCCCAAAGCCATTCAGGCGGCGGTCGATGCCGCCTACGCCAAGTACCGCGGACTGCAGGAAGGCAAGAACGCGGATTACATCCCGGCACTCGCCAAGGTGGATTCGAACGTCTACGGTATTGCCCTCGTGACGGTCGACGGCAAGGTCTACACGGCGGGCGACCTCACGACACAGGTGTCGATCCAGTCGATCTCCAAGGTCTTCACGCTGGCCAAAGTCATCGAGGAGCAGGGCCCCGAGATGATCCAGAAGACCATCGGTGTGGACGCGACGGGAATGCGGTTCAATTCGATCGTCGCCGTCGAGATGGCCCAGAAGGCGTTGGGTGGGCCGGAGATGAATTCACTCGTCAACCCGGGCGCGATCGCCACGACCAGCATGGTCCGGGGTTCGACCCGCGACGAGATCTGGAACAGCATCCTCGGCTATTACTCCGATTTCGCCGGACGGCCTCTGAACGTCAATCAGGAAGTCTTCAAGTCCGAATCCGAGACCAACCAGCGCAACCAGGCGATCGGCGCGTTGATGTACGCCTACGGGTTCATCAAGGACAACCCGCAGCGGGCCACGGACATCTACACGGAACAGTGTTCGGTCAACGTCAATGCGAAGGATCTCGCGACCATGGCGGCGACGCTCGCAAACGGCGGCAAGAACCCCGTCACTGGCAAGCAGGTCATGAAGGCGCAGAACGTTCCCAAAGTGCTGGCCGTGATGGCAACCGCAGGCCTGTACGATGACTCCGGCAAGTGGCTGTATCGCACCGGTCTGCCCGGCAAGAGCGGCGTCGGCGGCGGCATCATCGCCATCTCGCCCGGAAAGTTTGGCATCGCCGCCATCTCACCCCCGCTCGATGAAGCGGGCAACAGCGTGCGGGCGCAGAACTCGATCGCGGACATCTCAAATGCGTTGGGTGGCAATCCGTATTCGATCACGCCGCGCTGAGTTTCGAGCCGGCACGCGCCGATGTGATATCTTTCGAGCCGCGGCGCGTGCCGAGTCGAACCAAATCCAAGAACGACTGCGAAGCCAGACGCCGCAACTGGTGGTCGTGAACGTGCGTATTGCATCCTTGCTGAGAGCGCTGGCTCTCGTCCTCGCAGCCTTCGCTGCCGAGCCCTGCCTTGCAGCGGGTGGCGAATTCGTCGACAAAGCGGCGCACGTTCTGGCCCTGTTCATCATCATCGTGCTGCCGATCGGCGGGGTCATCCTGTTCTGGCTGGTGCACATCCTGCCGGAAAAGGCGGCAGAAAAGCGCCATCACCCGCAGAAGGATGCGATCCAGGTGCTGTGCCTGCTGTCGCTCGTGTTTGGCGGCCTGCTGTGGCCGCTGGCCTGGTTATGGGCTTATTCCAAACCCGTGATGTACAAGCTCGCGTACGGGCGGGACAAGCACGACGACTACTATGCAGAGCGGCAGGGTGAAGGCGAGAGCGAACCCGCGGCCCAATCGCTGCACGAAGAGCTGAGTCACCTGCGACAAGAGCTGGAAGAGCTGCAGCGGCGCGGTGAGCTGCCGGAGTCGCTGCAGTCGCTGCGCGATCGGGTGGCAAGACTCGAAAGCCGCTCGGCACCAGGCACAACGACCGAGGAGGGGGCTCGCTGATGGAAGCACTACTCCTTGCAATCTACAGCTTCTTCGTATGGCTGATCTTCTTCAAGTTCAAATGGCTGCCATGGAACACGACATCGCAGGTCACCGTGGTCGTGATTCCCATCGTCGCACTGACCACGCTGATCCTGATGCTGAACGTCTATGCCCCATCATCGGCGGACGTACGCGTCATCAAGTACGTGGTGCAGGTCGTGCCGCAGGTTCGCGGCAAGGTGATCGAAGTGCCCATCGAAGGCAACACCCCCGTCAGGAAGGGTGATGTGTTGTTTCGCATCGACCCCACTCCGTACGAACTGCAGGTAAAAACGCTGGAAGCGCAGCTGGCGACGACCACAGGCTCAGTCGAGCAGCTTCATGAGCAACTGAAGTCGGCCCAGGGCAAGACCAGGGCCGTGCGGGCCAAGCTCGAACTCGAGCGCACGCGGGTTCAGCAGAACCGCGAACTCGCCGCGAGCGGTGCAGGCGATCGCTTCGCGCTGGAACAGGCGGAAGCCGACGTGCAGCAGCTCGAATCGGAGCTGAGCGCAAGCGTAGCAGCCGAGGCCCAGATCCGCGCTCAACTGAACGCGACGGTCGGCGACGATCAGGCGGAGATCGCGCAGATCAAGGCGCAGCTCGCCAGCGCCCGCTGGGAGCTCTCACAGACCGTGTTCTACGCGCCCGCGAACGGAACCGTCATCAACCTGCAGCTGCGACCCGGGCAGATGGCCACGGCGCTCGGCATGCTACCCGTGATGACGTTCGTGGAGGACGAGTTCCAGGTGCTGGCGCTCTATGATCAGAACGAGCTGCACGAGGTGCAGCCGGGCGACGAGGCAGAGATCGCGCTGGAAACCTACCCGGGCCGCATCATCAAGGCGTCAGTCAACTCCATCGTATGGGCCCAGGGACAGGGGCAGATTCCCATGAGTCAGACGCTGCCACAGACCGGAGCGCGGCCGATGCCGCCCGGGCGCTTCGCCGTGCGACTGGATATCGCGCCGCGTGATCGCGAGCTGTTCCTGGCCGCAGGTGCTGTCGGCCACGGCGCCATTTACACACAGCACGGCAAGCACATTCAGATTCTGCGCAAGGTGATCCTGCGCGTTGGCTCGTACCTGAACTGGCTCATTCTCAAGCTGCACTGATATGGCAGAGCGGCACCCGCAAGGCCTTTCGGGCTCAACTTGGCGGTTCACAGTGTGGCTGCTGGCGGGCGCTGCGCTTACCGGCTGTATCCTCGAATCGCCGCCGCAGTCAGAGGATCTAAAGAAGGAGATATTGCCCGAGGGAGCAGCGTTGCCTGGGCAATGGGCCGCTAGCGGGGCGGGCGCCGGCAACGTTGAGAGCAACTGGCTGGCCACGTTCTCTGACACACAACTCGATGCATTGGTGACCGAAGCGATTCAGAACAACGCGGACCTGCGCGCGGCGGCAGCCCGGGTCGAGCAGGCTGAGGCCTATGTGCGGGTCGCGGGCGGGGAGCTGTATCCCGCTGTCGATGCTCTCGGTCGCGGCGGCGGCCAGATGTCGGGCGACAACTCCGGCCTGCAAGGCGTACTCGTCAGCGCGTCCTGGGAGCTCGATGTCTGGGGGCGCGTTCGCTACACTGCGCGCGGCGCCGAAGATCAATACGCTTCCGTGCAGGCGGACTACGCGTTCGCGCGCCAGTCGTTAGCGGCGCTCGTTGCCAAGGCCTGGTTCACGGCTACGGAAGCGTCCCTTCAGCACGAACTCGTTGCCAGCATGGTGGCTTCAGCCGCCAAGTTGGTCGATATCGCGCAACAGCGGGCGCGGGTTGGGGCAGGCAGCGAGCTGGACCTCGCGTCGGCAAGGGTCAGTTACGACACCTATCGCGACAGCCTGCGGCAAGTGGAGCTTGCCCGAGAGCAGGCGCTGCGCTCGCTGGAGCTGCTGGTGGGCCGCTACCCGGCGGCCGGGATCGCGCCGCCGGCGGATTTCGCACGATTCCCGCCGCCCATACCGACAGGACTTCCATCGGAATTGCTGGAGCGACGACCGGACGTCATGGCCGCACAGCAGCGCCTGGCCGCAGCATTCGATAAGGCGAAGGCGGCGCAGGCTGCCCGGTTCCCCCGCATTTCGCTGACGGCCAGCGGCTCGGACATCTCCAGCGATCTGTTCGTGCTCCAGAATCGAGATAACCCGGTCTGGAGTGCCGGAGGCACGATCTTTGCGCCGTTGTTCCACGGAGGAGCGCTCAAGGCGCAAGCGGAAGCGGCCAGCGCCGAACAGAAGCAGGCGATGGCGCAGTACGTGCAGACGGCGCTCAGGGCCTTCGGCGACGTGGAGAATGCCCTGGCAAGCGAATTCGCGCTGAAAGACCGCGAACAGATCCTCACTGCGGGCGTTAGAGAAGCCGAACGAGCATTGCACCTGGCAGAAGCCCGCTACCGCGTGGGTGCGGGCGACTTGCGCACGGTCCAGCAGCAACAGCTCGCCTACAACACCTCGAGGATAAACCTGCTGCGAGTGCAGAGCGAAAGGCGCATGCAGCGCGTGAATCTGCACCTAGCGCTCGGCGGTGATTTCGCGGCGAAGGCCTGACCGTGGCAGCAGCAGGGGGGAGCGCGATGCCGAGTATCAAATGGTCGCGGCACTGGATGTTGCTTTTCGTGCCGCTTGCGATGGCGCTCGACCGTGTTCCCGGGATCAGTCCGCCGATCGTGTTCCTGGTCGCAGCATTGGCGATCGTGCCAATCGCGCGCCTGATCAGCAGCAGCACCGAACAACTATCGCATTACACGGGCGATGCCATCGGCGGCCTGCTGAACGCAACCTTCGGCAACCTCCCCGAACTGATCATCTGCATCGTAGCGCTCAAAGCCGGCCTTTATTCGATGGTCGCGGCTTCGCTGATCGGCGCCATCCTGTTCAACCTGCTCCTCGTTCTCGGCCTCAGCTTCCTGCTCGGGGGCATGCGACGCCACACGCTGGATTTCAGTGCGCAGGCCGTCAGCGTCTACAGTTCCATGATGTTCATCGCAGTCATCAGTCTGGCATTGCCCAGCATCTACGAGCGCGCCTTTGCGTCGGGCGGACCTCTGGCGAGCCAGGAGACCATGAACATCGGCCTGGCGGTCCTGCTGCTGGTGCTGTACGTGATGTATCTGCTGTTCATGATCCGCACACATCCGGAAATTTTCGCGAGCGTAGGTAAGGGCGAGGCCGAAGAGCACGAGGCGTGGATCGGGCAATTGGTACAAGGGCGTGCAGCTCATCGCCGTGTATCTGATGATCGCGCTGCTGCTGTATTTCGTACCGCTTTGACTCCAGGCCGGTGGATAGTTGTGCAAGCAAGCTGCATCAGGGGTGACAAGTAAATGACGTCGGAAAGCCGTTCATCGCTCATGCATCGGTATCTCGACCCAGCCACCAGCATGGGCGAGATTCTGTTCGGCTTGATCATGACGCTGACCTTCACGCTCGGGGCCGGGATCATCATCGAGGACGAGGGTCGCCAGGGGGCACGTGAACTGCTCATCGCGGTAATCGGGTGCAACATCGCCTGGGGCATCATCGACGGTGCTCTGTACATGGTCGGCGAGCTCTTTGGCCGAGGCCGGTTGCGGCGCCTCGGAGAATCCATCCGCAGGGCGCCGACTCCTGCCGCGGGCGCATCCCTGGTGGCCGGGGAGCTCGACGAGCTGCTTGCTGACTTCACCAGCGACTCGGACCGCCAGGCGCTCTACCGGCGCATCGCCGACAACGTGCGCGGGAAGGCCCTCACCCCGAATTCCATTACTAAGGCTGACGTGCTGGGCGGCTTCACGAGTTTCTGGCTCGTCTTTCTCGTCAGTGTGCCGGCAGGGATTCCGTTCCTGCTTCTCGATGACGCACGTCTCGCCCTGCGGGTGTCCAACGCCATTCTGCTCGTGTTGCTATTCGTCGTCGGTCGCTTGTGGTCGCGCTACACGCTGGGCAGGCCCTGGCTTGTCGGGCTCGGTTTTCTGATTGGCGGAGCGGCTCTGGTGGCGGTGGCAATCGCGCTGGGTGGCTGAGCCCGTTGGGCCGCATCCGGCAGAACGCTGGGAGGTAAATCATGCAAGCACCAGCTCGGGTCGATCTCACACGCATTTTTCTTACTCTCCTGATCATCGCGGCGCTGATCGTCGGGAGTCTGTGGACGATCTTGCCGTTCCTGGGAGCGGTGATCTGGGCCGCCACGATTGTCGTGGCAACCTGGCCACTGATGCTGTGGGTCGAAAGGCGAGTCGGCGGCCACCGGTCCGTTGCGACCGCCGTGATGACGATCGTCATGCTCCTGATTTTCGTCCTGCCGTTCGCCCTCGCTGTGGGAGCACTCTTCGAGGCAGCTACGCAGGGTGCGGAGTTCGTCAAGGGAGTCATCACGCAAGGTTTGCCGCCGCCTCCTGCGTGGCTGACAGGCATTCCTCTGCTGGGCCCGAAGCTTGCCGCCAAGTGGCAGGCGCTCGCAGCGGCAGGCCCGGACGTGGCCGCGGAAACCTTGCGCCCGTACGTTCGCTCGATCGCTAGCGTGGCGCTGTCTCTCACCGGAGGCATCGGCGGCATAGCGTTGCACTTCCTGCTGACGGTGATCATCGCGGCAGTGCTCTATGCCAATGGTGAAACCGCCGCAAAGGGCCTGGTGGCATTCGCGCGTCGCATCAACAGAGAACATGGCGAAGGAACGATTCGACTGGCGGGGCAAGCGGTGCGCGGCGTGGCGCTCGGGGTTGTCGTCACTGCATTGGTGGAGGCGCTGATTGCCGCGCTCGGCCTGTGGCTTGCTGGAGTGCCGCACCCAGGCGTGCTGGTGGCGCTTGTCTTCATATTCGGTGTCGCACAGCTGGGGCCGTTGCCCGTGATGCTGCCGATAGTGATCTGGGTCTTCTGGTCGGGGAGCATCGGCTGGGGGATCGGGCTCAGCGTGGTGACTGTGCTGGTGGTCCTGGTCGACAATGTCCTGAAGCCGGTGCTGATTCAACGGGGCATCGAGAACCTGCCGCTGTTGGTCATCGTCGCCGGCGTCATCGGCGGAATGGTCAGCTTCGGAGTCGTGGGCCTGTTCATCGGGCCGGTGATCCTTGCCGTGACCTATACTTTGCTCATAGCCTGGATCGATGCGGAACCCGCCGCTTCCGCGTGAGGGCGCACAGGTAGCTGCTTGAACTCAAGACCTCGGCAGGGAGTGCTGGCACAGCTCCGGGAATTGCTTGGTGACAGGCTGTCGACAGTGCTCGCGGTGCGCGAGGATCACGGGCGCGATCTCACGCACCCGGATGCTCAGCCCGCCGATGCGGTTGCCTACCCCCTGACCACCGAGGAAGTAGCGGCAATCGTCCGGATCTGCCATGCGGAATCCGTTCCGGTGATCGCATACGGCGTCGGAACGTCGTTAGAGGGACACGTGCTGGCCCCGCAGGGCGGCGTCTGTATTGACCTTGGCCGCATGGATCAGGTCGTTGCGGTCAACGAGCGCGACCTCGACGTGACCGTGCAGGCTGGCGTCACGCGCGAGGCACTTAATGCTCACCTGCGCGATACAGGACTGTTCTTTCCCATCGATCCCGGCGCCAATGCCACCCTCGGCGGAATGACGGCGACACGTGCGTCCGGCACCAACGCCGTTCGTTACGGCACCATGCGTGAGAACGTGCTCGCGCTCGAAGTGGTCCTCGCTGACGGCTCCGTGATTCACACCGGTACGCGCGCGCGCAAATCCGCCGCCGGCTATGACCTCACGCGGCTGTTCGTGGGATCGGAAGGCACGCTCGGCGTGATCACCGAAGTGACCTTGCGCGTGCACGGCATTCCTGAGGCCATGTCCGCCGCCGTCTGCGCATTCGACGATCTACAGGGCGCAGTCGAGACGGTCATCGAAACGATTCAGCTCGGCATACCCGTGGCGCGCATCGAATTGCTCGACCAGCTGATGATCCGCGCCGTCAACCAATATTCGAAGCTCTCGCTCGCAGAAGCCCCGACGCTTTTCCTGGAGTTTCATGGTTCGGAAGGCGCAGTGAAGGAGCAGGCGACGATAGTCGCGTCGATCGCGCAGGACCATGGCGGGCGCGGCTTCGAGTGGGCGCTCAAGTCGGAGGAGCGCGCGCGGCTGTGGAAGGCACGTCACGACGCTGCCTGGGCGGCGCTGGCGATGCGCCCGGGCTCCACGTCCATCGCCACCGACGTGTGCGTACCCATCTCACGCCTCGCGGACTGCATCCTGGAAACGCGCAAGGACGTGGAGTCAGTGGGAATTCAAGCGCCCATCGTTGGTCACGTCGGCGACGGGAACTTCCACCTGGTGCTGCTCGTGGACCGCGCCGACCCAGCAGAACTGGCGCAAGCCGATCAACTCAACGAACGGCTGGTGCGGCGTGCGCTGGGGATGGGTGGCACGTGCACGGGCGAACACGGCATTGGCATTGGCAAGCAGAAGTTCCTGCTGGAGGAAGCCGGCCCGGCTGCCGTGGCGCTGATGCGCCAGATCAAGCAGACGCTCGACCCCAAGGGAATCCTCAATCCCGGAAAGATCTTCGCGCCGGCCAGCTGATCTGGGGTCAGGGGCTACCGGCAGTGGCGCGCACCAGGATCTCGTTGCGCGCCCGATCGATTTTGCCGCGCACTTCATCGACGCGCGCGACATCGACACGTGAATCGGCGCGCACGCGGCTCAACTGGTCGCTGAGTGCCTCGAGGTTGCCGCGCAGCCGGGGCAGGTCGGCCTCTGCGAATCCTTTGACGCCGGCAGCGACCGACTCGGTGTAGCCATTGATCGACTCGAGCAGGATGTCGGGTCGATCGATGAACGTGGCGGCGCGCGCGCGCAGGCTGAGCATTGGCATGCTCGGTTGCGTCAGCACCACTTCTTCGATCAGCACCAGCGCATCGCGCGCGAAGCGCGGGCGCAGATCCGGGTTGGTCACGTGCAAGCGCCAGTTGGCGCGTATCAGAACACACTCCGTGAACCACGAGTCTGTCCAGCGCGCCTGTGCCAGGATGGGATCGAGCGGCGGCAGCTCCTGCCACTGGTCTTGTGCAGAATGACGGCCGGCTGCCAGCAGCGCAGTTGGGATTGGTGACAGTTGTGCGGCTTCGGCGGTGACTGCGGGCGGCGCCGTCCCCCGGGCCAGCGGACCGAGCCAGGGCCGGATCAGGTCGAAGCGTGCGTTCTGGTTCGAAGGGTCGAGTCCCACCGACTCACGCAGCAGCCGCTGCGCACCCTCGACGTCGCTCCGACTGACGTGGGCCACGGCGCGGACATAGGCCGCGGTGGAGGGTTCGGAGATCAGCTGCGACAGGCGCGCGATGCGGTTGGCATTTGTCGGATCGGTGACGACGAACTGGGCCAGGCGGCGTGCGACATACCCCAACGAGAGCTGCGAGGCGCCGGAACCAAAAATCCAGCTCCCAGGGCGCTGCAGCGGATCGTAAGTTTCCAGGATGCGGCTGAGCTTCGCGGGCACGAAGCCACGACCGCGATCGTAGACCGTGTCAGTGGCCAGGCGATTGCGATCATCGGTGATGAGATCCGCGCCACGAGCCAGCGCCTCCACGCCCTGCTCATCGACCGCGAGCGCAGCGACCAGGTCCTCGGGCACCTCGATGCCGAAGCGTGCGTAGTGGGCCGGTGACGCCGCAATGGTTGCGCGAAGGTGGGCAGGATCTTCTTCCGCAGGCAACGCCGCCGCGGAAGCCACGAACACCAGCGTATTCGGATCGGGGCGGTAGATGCGCACCTGCCTGAACACGTCGAGCAGCGTGGCGGTGAGCGAGCGCAGCAGTTCCTCGTCGAGGAAACTGATGTTCATCCACTGGACGAAGACGCCGCCCGGATTGAGGTGCGCTGCGACCTGCTGCATGAACTCGCGCGTATATAAGTGAGAGGAGCCCGCAGTCCAGGGGTGTGAAGGCTGCGATACCACCGCGTCGTACCGCTTGGCGGTCAGCGCGAGCGCACCACGGGCATCGTTCAGCACGACGTGCACACGTGGGTCCGACAGAGGGTCGCGCTTGCGCACGCTGCGCAGCGCCCGATTGGCGTCGATTACGCGCGGCTCGAGCTCGATGACATCAACCGCACTTACCGAAGGTGGGATGCCGTCGACGACGACGCCGCCGCCGTAGCCCACCACCAGCATGGACTGCACTTCGGGGCGCACCAGTACGGCGAGTGGCGACAACCAGAATTCGCCGCTGAACCTGGGCACCGTGCCGCTCATTTCGATCAGTGCCTCGGGCAAGCCGTTGGTGCGCAAGGCGAGCATGCCGTCCTGCTCCAGCACAACCACGCTGGCCGAGCGCCCGACTGCGTAGTAATGCATGCGGCCCTCGCCAACGATGTTGAGCGGAGAGGTGCGCAGCAGCTTCTCGGGCAACTGCGGTTTGAAAAGGATGGCGACGGCGGCGAGGGCGGCCAGGACGATCGCCGAGTACCTGAGTGGGGCCCTTGCGACTGTGAGGCAGGTCAGGAACGCAAGGCTCACGTTGGCCAGCACCGCAACGTAGATGGCCCCCTCGAATCGCAGTGTCGGGATCAGCAGGAATCCGGCCAGCAACGCCCCGGCGATGGCACCGACTGTGTTCCATGCATAGACACGCGCGCTGGCGACGGCTGCCCGTTCCGGCTCATCGACCAGGATTCTCACTGCGAGGGGAAATGTCGCACCTATGAACAGCGTTGCTGGCAGCAGTACGGCCATCGCGAGCCCCGCATTGCCAGCCAGACCGGCGTGCTGGGGAACGAGCATGTCGATGGCGAGGTAAATGCCAACCGAGGCAAGCCCCGCGGCGAGCTGACAGATGACGAAGGCAACCAGCGACGCTCGCAGCGAGCGGGCGAGGCGGGAAGCGACAGCGCTGCCGGCGCCGATACCGAGAAGAAAACTGGCCACCATGGTGGCGAAGGCAAAGATGCTGCCACCCAGGATGTAACTCAGCATCCGCGTCCAGAGCACCTCGTAGGTGAACGATGCGGCGCCGGACAGCAGCATGACGGGCAGAATCCACGCTCGCCCAAAGGTCACATGCGTTCTGAGCGCCGGACGTGACGGGGGTAGAGGCCCTTGCGCCCCGGTGGGCGGCGCGTCCTCCCACGATGGCGATGGGCGCCGCGGCGAGATCGCGCGCGCGATCGCCACGGCGATCGTGAACACGACGACGTTGATCGCTGCGCCGACATAGATCGTTCCCGTGAGTCCAACTGCCGGCAGCAACAGATACGCTGCACACAGGGCACCGGCGGCAGCACCGAGCGTGTTGATGGCGTACAGGAACCCGATGCGTCCGCCGATCTGCAGCGGCGTCGCCACCACGTAACGCGCCAGCAGCGGCAGGGTGGCCCCCATGCAGGCTGTTGGCAGGGCGAGCACGACGAATGCAGCCAGCACATAGAAAGCCGTCTGCAATCCGCCACGGCTGTCTGGTGGCTCGCTGGCACCCCCGATGGCCATCACCATCAGCCGCTCGGTCGCCAGCAACAGTAAAGGCACAGCGAGGGCGCCGGCTCCGGTTACGAACTCGAGTAACCCGTAGGCCAGGATTGGCCGCGCGATGCGCGGCAGAAACCGCTCGATGAGATAGGCGCCAAGCGCAAGGCCCGCCATGTAGGAGGCGAGCACCGTAGCAACGGCGAGCTCCGAGGTGCCGAATACCAGGGAGAACTGGCGGGTCCACGCGGTCTGATAGAGCAGGGCGGCGAAGCCCGACAGCGTAAAGCACAGCGCGATCCCGCTAAGGGTCCACAGCCGGGGACTAATCGCGGAGTTCGGGCCCGTGCTTCTATCGATTTCTTCGGGCCGGGCGGCTTCCAGCATGGGCGCGCAGGATAGCAGGAGTGTCGTGCCGCGATCGCATCGGCTAACTTAGAGGTTCAGGCGCGCTGCCCGCGTCGAGGTCTACAGCCTTGTTCACGCCCTGCGGTGTCATAACGCTCACCACCGACTTCGGTGCCGAGGGACCTTTCGTCGCCACGATGAAGGGGCGGATCCTGACGCGGTTCCCGGCGGCACGCATCATCGATGTGACGCACGACATCCTGGTGCATTGGCCCGCCGAGGCGGGATTCTGGTTGTCGCGGGCGTGGAATTACTTTCCACCGGGAAGCGTGCACGTCGCGGTGGTCGATCCAGGCGTCGGGACGCGGCGCGACATCATCGTGGTGGCGGCGCCCGAGCACCTATTCCTCGCGCCCGATAACGGGCTGCTGGCTCCGGTCATCGGGCGCATCGGCACGGTGGCGATCCACCGCGTGTCGCCGCGCGCGCTCGAACGCTTTGCACTCGGGCGTCCCAGCGCAACCTTTCATGGGCGCGACATTTTTGCGCCCATCGCAGCGGAGCTGGCGGCGGGACGATGTCAGCCCACAGAGCTCGGCGAACTGACGTCGGAGTTCGTGCCGGCGTGGGTAGACGAACCCGAGCAGATTGGGCAGGCCATTCGTGGGACGGTCATTACGCTCGATCATTTCGGTAACCTGGTCACGAACATCGATCAGGATCTGCTGCGACGCTTCACGCGGCCGGTCGTTCACGCGGGCAATCATCGCTTCCCGCTGCGGCACACTTATGGGGATGTGCGCCCGGGTGAGTACCTGGCTCTTGTTAACTCATTCGGCGTGGTCGAGATCGCGCGGGCCGAGAACAGCGCGGCGGAGGGGCTGGGCCTGGGTCGCGGAGCACCTGTAAGCGTGACTGAAGGATGATGCGTAGCACATTGAAATAATTAACTAAAGTTCAGCCGGCTCTCGGCACTTGTAAAGCCCCTGTGTTGGTTCTGCAGCCAGATATTCGGCGGCGCAAGAGGGAGTTGAACCCTCGCGCAAATCGTATATATTTCGCAACCTCTTCGTCGCGCTGAAAATGCCGGATGCCACTGATCCAGCGGGACTTTTCTGAAGGCCACCATGTCCGAACGAGACGACGACCGCTTCGAGCTGGATGAAGAATTCCTCAACGAGCAGGAAGAATCATCCGATTTTGACCGACTGCTCATCGATCGAGTCGACCGCCGTGCCAAGGTCGCGAGCGTCAAGCGCGGCAAGGCGGCATGGAGCAGGCTCGAGGACGTGTTGGCTGAGCGCCGGCTCGAGAAAGAGCTGCGCGAGATCTTCGAAGACGACAAGTGATTCCCGCCTGCGCGGGGTCCGGTCGAGTCACCACCCGATCCGTCGGTTAGGCTGAAGCGGGCTCGTGCGGCCCAGCTGCGGTCGCGCGTCAGCGCGGCGTGCGGGTCTCATGCGATGAGGTGGTAGATGACGGTGGCCAGCGATTCACCCTGGGTGGTGCTCAAGTTCGGCGGTACGAGCGTCTCCTCGGTCGCGAACTGGCGCAACATCACCCGCGTGCTGCGCGCGCGGCTGGACCAGGGCTTGCGCCCGGTCGTCGTTCACTCCGCGCTCTCCGGCATTACCGACCGGCTCGAAGCCCTGCTCACAGCCGCGATGGCTGGTGAACACGCGCACCTCCTCGAACAGATCGAGCAGCGTCATCGCGACCTTGCCGCGCAACTCGGTGTAGCCACAGGGGCAGATCTCGAGCGTCATTTCACCGAGCTCAGACAGATCGCCGCCGGAATCGCGCTCGTCGGCGAGGTCAGCGACCGGGTGCGGGCCCGCCTGATGGCGATGGGCGAGCTCATGGCGACGCTCCTGGGCGCACAGTTTCTGCGGGCGCAGGGCCTGGATGTGACCTGGGTCGATGCCCGCACAGTGCTGCGCAGCGACCCGCGCCGCTCGGGAAGTATGCGTGCGGGCATTCTATCGGCGACCTGCATCTTCGATCCGGATCCGGACCTGCAGCGCCGCTTTGCCAGCAGTGGCCAAGTGATCGTTACGCAGGGTTTCATCGCGAGCGACGGCGCGGGTAACACGGTGCTCCTGGGTCGTGGAGGTTCGGATACTTCGGGCGCGTATTTTGCCGCCAAGCTGCAGGCGCGTCGGCTCGAGATCTGGACCGACGTGCCCGGCATGTTCAGCGCCAATCCGCACGCCATCCCGACGGCCCGCTTGCTCAAAGCGCTGCACTACGACGAGGCACAGGAGATCGCCAGCCAAGGCGCGAAGGTCCTGCACCCGCGCTGCATCCTGCCGGTGCGCCAGTACGGCATACCTCTTTATATCTACGCGACCCAGACGCCAGAGCTCGAGGGAACGGTGATCAGCGGCGCGCCCGGCGAAGGCGCAGCGCAGGTGAAAGCCATCGCGATCAAGAAGGGCATCACGCTGATCTCGATGGAGAGCCCGGGCATGTGGCACGAAGTCGGATTCCTGGCCGATGCCTTCAAGGTGTTCAAGGACCATGGCATATCGGTCGACCTGGTGTCGACTTCGGAAACCAACGTTACCGTGTCACTCGACCCGGGCGCGAACACCCTCGATCCGCACCATGTGCAGGCGCTGCTGGCCGATCTCGGGCGGCTCTGCCGGGTGCAGCTGATCGGGCCTTGCGCTTCCCTCAGCCTGGTCGGGCGAAACATTCGAGCGATCCTGCACCGGCTCGGTGAGGCGCTCGAGCTATTCGAGGAACAGAAGATCTACCTGGTCAGCCAGGCCGCGAACGATCTCAACTTCACGTTCGTGATCGACGAGGACCAGGGTGAGCGGCTCGTGCACCAGCTGCACGACTTACTGATCCGTGCTGCGGCCAATGACAAGGTGATGGGTCCGACCTGGGAGCAGCTCTACGCTCCCGCTCCGACGGCGGGGCAGGAACCCGGGCGCTGGTGGCGCAGCAAGCGCGAGCAGTTGCTCAGCATCTGTGGGAAGCGGGAAGCGGCGTATGTCTATGACGGCGAGACGATCAGCCGGCGCGCAGCGGACTTGCGTGCCATGAAGTCGGTTGATCGTGTCCTGTACTCGGTGAAAGCCAACCCGCATCCGCAGATCCTGCGGCGGCTCCTGGCCGCAGGCGTCGGATTCGAGTGCGTCTCGCGCGGAGAGCTGGAGCACGTCCTCGCCGTTCTGCCCGACGTGAAGCGCCAGTGGATCCTGTTCACCCCCAACTTCGCGCCGCGCCATGAGTACGAATACGCCCTCCAGCAGCAGGTCTGGGTGACACTCGACAATATCCATCCACTACGCGAGTGGCCGCAGCTGTTCAAAGGCCGCGAGGTCTTTGTGCGGGTCGATACGGGCCATGGCCGCGGGCATCACGACCACGTGCGCACGGCTGGCGTGCGCACGAAGTTCGGCGTGCCTCTGTTTGAGCTCGAGGAGCTCGGACGCCTGGCGCAGGCGGCCGAGGTGCGAGTCGTGGGACTGCACGCTCACACCGGCAGCGGAATCTTCCACGCCCGCAACTGGACCGAGACCGCGGAACTGCTGACGGGTCTGCGGCACCAGTTTCCGCAGGTGCATACCGTGGATGTCGGCGGAGGTCTCGGGATACCCGAACGCCCCGGACAGCTTGCGCTCGACCTGCAGGTGCTCGATGCGGCGCTAGCTCAGGTGCGACAGCAACATCCCGGGGTCGAGATCTGGCTCGAGCCCGGACGGTACATCGTTGCTGAAGCGGGTGTGTTGCTGGCGCAGGTCACGCAGCTGAAGGGCAAAGGCGAGGTCCGCTACGTGGGCGTCGCCACCGGCATGAACTCACTGATCCGCCCGGCGCTTTACGGCGCGCACCACGAGATCGTGAACCTGACCCGCCTCGACGAGCCGGCCACGGAGATCGTCGATGTCGTCGGCCCGATCTGCGAAAGCGCGGACCAGCTCGGCAACGACCGGCTGCTGCCGCCGACGCGCGAGGGGGACATCCTGCTGATTGCGAATGCCGGGGCGTACGGGCACGCGATGAGCTCGAATTACAACCTGCGCGCCCCAGCCGAGGAATTCGTCATCTAGAACAAATGCTCAGTCGGCGCCGTCTGCAGCGACTGCTCAGGATCTATCCCCCGTTCCTGGGCGCCGGGATCCGTATCAAGCGCATGAGCGATGACCTGCGCGAGATCGACGTGGAGATGCGGCTGCATTGGTGGAATGCCAATTATGTCGGGACCCACTACGGCGGTTCTCTGTATTCGATGACCGATCCCTTTTACATGTTGATGTTGATCGCGAATCTCGGCGGCGAGTACATCGTTTGGGACAAAGCGGCATCGATCCGCTTTCGCAAGCCGGGCAAAGGAACGGTGGAGGCGCAGTTCCGTCTCGCACAATCACAGCTCGATGCAATGCGTGCGCAACTCCAGACACACGATAAGATCGAACCGGCCTTTCTCGTCCAGATCCGAGACGCTCAGGGAGAGGTAGTGGCCGAGGTCGAGAAGCGGCTCCAGATCCGGCGCAAGACGACTTGAGCGTGCCGATGATGCGGACGTGGGGGCCCGCGACTCGATAGCGAATCGTGCAGTGCGGATTTTCTAGGCCGCGGCGGGCGCCATCGGCACGGTAAATTCCAGCTCGGCGCCGTGCTCGTCGACTGTGTGCATGATGACCGCCCGACGCCAGACCCGCTGCAGGTACTCGATCACTTTCTTGCCGCGCTCCACGTCCAGACCGCGGCCGTCGGTGCGGTGGTCATGCTCGAGCTCGAGGGTGCCGTCGACGCGCACGTGACGCGCGGCGACAGTCGGCGCCCCGAAGTTGTACTTGGACTGAAGCAGCGCCTCGTGCAGGGCGCTGAGGTTGGGCTCCTCGACCTTGACCTGCCCGTTGGCTTCGGCGCGATAGCGGAAGAGCTTGAGTTTTTCTGCCCGTTCTGTGGTGAGCTGGTTGCGCACGAAGCTGAAGTCGTCGTCCTGCTGCAGGATGGCGCGTGCCGCCTCCAGCCCGTCTTTCTCCACGATCGCTTCCCACAAGCTGAAGCCCAGGTGATAGGGGTTGATCGAAAGCGCCACCTGTTCACCGCTGGCGAGCGGACGCACCACGTCCGAATGGCACTTGATCGCATCCACGTAGGCCTGCTGCGACAGGAAGTCCGCCTCGCGCAGCAGGCGCGCATGCCAGTACGAGGCCCAGCCTTCATTCATGATCTGGGTCGCGAAGACCGGGTGGAAATAGAAGGACTCCTCGCGCACGGCGAGGAAGATGTCACGCTCCCAGCCTTCGAGTTCCGGCGCGTACTGCGCGATGAACCACAGCAGGTCACGTTCGTTGTGCGGTGGAACCGGGGCGCGCTGGCGCCCGGGAGCCGTCGCATCCCTGGTGGCGGGATCGAGTGAGACGAAACGCTTGTGGAAGCTGTCATCCGAAGGCTCGCTCTTGGGCGCCAGGTATTCTGGATAGCGCTCGCGCTGCAGCGGCTGGTCCATGTCAACGTGTTGTTCGAGCGCCAGGGCCGCATCGAGAGTGGCCTCGACGCGCTGCAGGCCGTGCTCATCGATCGCACGTCCGATCTGGCGTGCGTGATTGGCCGCATGCTCCACAATATTTTCGCCGACCTGCTGCTGGCTGCGACGGAACAGCAGGTTGTTGCGCGAAAAATCCGCGTGCCCGAGCACGTGGGCCGCGACCAGCACGTTTTCCGCCACGCTGTTGCTGTTGGCGAGGTAGGCATGGCCGGGATTGCCCGGGAAGACGACCTCGAACAGGCGCGAATGTCCCATGCGATGCTGGACCAGCTGGTAGATGTAGCGTACGCCGAACGACCAATGCGGCATGCGCACAGGCAGGCCGTACACTGAGATCTCCATCATGAAGGCGTCGGGGACCTCCTCGAAGTCCACTGGATTGAAGCTGAGGCCAGCTTTAACCGCGAGCTGCTCGATGCGCGGCAGAAGCTCACGCCACGCGGTGTTGTTCATGGAGCCGTCTCCGCCGGCTGGCTTGCCTGGTGCTGGAAGAAGTGCCGTACGGCCTCCCAGATGTCCTCGACGCGGCCGACCGCAAAGCTACCGGCGGGCTTACCTTCCTCGGCCAGAGCCTTGAACAGTCCGCCGGTCTCGGTAGCGAGCTGGCGCTGCGCGGTCGACGAGACCTCGAGGTAACCGCAGTAGTTGGCGACTTCGGCAAGGCTGCGCAATCCGGCCTCCGCCTGCGGCCGATCAGCCGAATAGTTGTCACCGTCGGAAGCGTAGAAGAGGTAGACGTTGTAGCGTGCCGGACTGAAACGCGCATCGACGATCTCGCGCACCTTGGCGAACCCGGTCGAAGCGACCGTGCCGCCGCTGCCGCTGACCTGAAAGAACTCATCCTCGTTGAATTCCCAGGCCTCGGTCGTGTGCGCCACGAACACCGTCTCCAGGTGCCGGTATTGGCGTCGCAGCCCCTGCACGGCCCAGAAGAAAAAAGATTTCGCGAGCTGCCGGTCGCGCTCGGACATGCTGCCGGACACATCCATCAACAGGAACACCACGGCCTGGATCGTCGGCTGCTCGCGCCGCTGCAGCTGGCGAAAGCGCAGGTCGTCGTCGGTGAAGGTAGGTGCCTCCTCATCCTGCATCGTGCGGCGCTTGATGGACTCGCGCATGCTGCGCCGGCGGTCGAGGCGCGAGCGTGCACCGCGCTTGTCCCAGCCTTCGCGCGCCCAGTCCGCTTCCTGGGACTTGCCGACGCGCGCCTTGAGGTTCGGAAGCTCCATTTCCTCCCACAGCCAGTCGACGATGTCATCGACCTTGAACTCGAGCACGAATTCGATGCCACCCTCGTCCTTGCCGCCCGGACCCTTGCCGGAGCCTTCGCCCGGGGCGGGCTTGGCGAGCACGTCGCCGGCCTTGGCATCGCCTTGTCCCACGCCTTCGCGTGAATCGGGTTTGCGCAGTCGGAAGTGATAATGCTCGAGCATGCGCACCGGCACCTTGACGGTGCGGGCTCCGCCGCTCACGACATCGGCGCCGGCGATGATGTCAGGAAGACGCTCGCGGACCGCTTCGCGGACCTTGTCGTTGTGGCGCAGCCAGTCGCGTGCGCCGCGGGAGAACAGCTCGTACCAAGCGTTGATGCGGGGATTGGCAGGCTTGATCTCCGATTCGTCCACTGCCTTCTCCCGTGCGCCGCGGCCGCGCTACTCCTGTGCCAGTAAGGTGGTGACGTAGTTCAGGGCTTCTTTGGCACTGTGGTCGTCGTAGCCGTATTCCGTGACCAGGCGTTGCTGCACGGAGGAAATCTTCTTGCGCGCTTCGTCGTCCGGGCGCGCGGCAGAGGTGACCAGGCGCAGTACGTCGCGGCGCTCCTCGAACAGGTACTGCTCGATCGCCTCGTGCATGCGTGCATGGCTGTCGAGCGTGAACTTCTCACCCGCCTTGAATGCGACCATGGCCTTGCGCACCACTTCCTGCCGGAAGGACTGCTTGCCGGACTCGGAGACCTTGATCTTCTCCTCGACCGAGCGCAGGAAACGCTCGTCGGCAGGCCGGGTTTCGCCCGTAATGGGATCGGTGACCTGGCGCTGATCCAGCGACGCCTCGACTTCGTCCAGATACTTTTCCAGCAGCTGCTGGGCTTCCTCTTCGAAGGAAGCGAACAGCGCACGGTGCACGTCCTCCTTGACCCAGCGATTGTAGAAGTCCTTGCGCGCGACCACGAGGTGGTCGATCCACTGCTTCTTCTGCTTCGCATCCATCCGCGCGTCGCTCTCGATCGAATCCTTCAGTGCGAGCAGCAGCTCCATGCTGGTGAGGCTGCGCGCATCGCTGCGGGTAATGGCATTGGAGATCGCGTTGATCACGAAGCGGGGGCTGACTCCGGCGAGTCCTTCGTCGGGAGCCTCGGTCTTGAGGCGCACCGCCTCATTCTCGGCAAAACCCTCGATGCTCTCGCCGCTGTAGATGCGCAGCTTCTTCGACAGGTCGAGTCCCTCGCGCTCCGGCTTGTGCAGGCGCGTGAGGATAGCGAACACCGCGGCGAGCTTGAGCACATGCGGGTCGAGGTGCACGTCGCGAAACGCGGGCGCTCCCGATACCAGCTTCTGATAGATGCGCGCTTCGTCGCGGAAGGAGAGGGCGTAAGGCACCTTGATGATGACCATGCGGTCGAGCAGTGCCTCGTTCTCCTTCTCCTGCAGGAACTTGTGGAATTCGGCGAGATTCGTGTGCGCGATGATGGTCTCGTCGAGGTGAATCAACGGGAAACGGGACACCTTGACGTTCTTCTCCTGCGTGAGTGTCAGCAGCAGGTAGAGGAATTCACGCTTCACCTTGAGGATCTCGATCATCTCGAGCAGGCCGCGACTGGCCGCGTACACGGCGCCGGACCACGACCAGGCGCGCGGGTCGCCTTCGTCGCCGACCTCCGCAACCTTGGAAAGATCGACGGAGCCGACCAGGTCTGCGATGTCGGCAGTGGTCGGGTCATGCGGCGCGTAAGTGCCGATGCCGATGCGCGAGGCCTCGGCGAGGAACACTCGTTCCACGGGCACACGCAGGTAATCGCCCTCGTACTCGCGTTGCAGGCGTTCCCGCGACCAGGGACTCAGCTCGCCGCTGATGTCCACTCGATAGGTCTCGCGAAATTCCGCGCGCAGGCTGGCAGGAATGAGATTGAGCGGCGACTCGTGCATCGGCGAACCCTTGATCGCATAGAGCGCGCCTTCATCCGTGCGGCAGTATTCCTCGAGCCCGCGCTTGAGCAGAATCGCGATCGTGGACTTGCCTCCGGAAGGCGGCCCTAGCATTAGCAGGAGACGTCGCCCGACATCGGAGCCTGCGGCTGCGGCTTTGAAGTATTCCACCACCCGGCTCAGCGGCTCATCGACACCGAACAGCTCGCGCTTGAACAACTCCCGTGGCCGTGCGGCGTCATCGGTGCCGTCGCCGTTGCGCCCGTACCAGCGCAGCATGTCCCAGATGTACTGATGGCTGGAACGGGCCAGCGAGACGGGGCTGGCGGGCAGGATGCGGGTCAGGAAATCTCCGAAGGTGCCTTCCCAGTGCTGGGCCCGGTGCTGGCGGCTGAAGGCGCTCAGTGAATCGACGAAACTGTTTCGCCGCGCGGAGCCTGAGTCACCGGTCTCTGGGTGCATGTCTCTATCCTCCAAGCTGCAAGGATGGTCCTGCGAATTTGCCGCGAACGCTGCGCCAGCCACACGAGGAGTCATTTCGGCTCCCTGGAAACCTTGGCGGTCATGCGAGTGCTACCCGACATAATGTAAGCCAAGACTAGCCCCATGAGGGGCAGTTCCCTGAGCGCAATTTCACAGAAGTCGGCATTGATCCCGCGAACCGTGGCGCAGAATCACGCTTGAGTGCGATGCAGTAGCCGTGCCTGTGCGTGGCTGCCAGCGCCGGAGCACGCGGGTCAGCGAGCTATTCAGGTCCGACTCGTGTGACGTGACTCGAGCTCGTGAACGACGCGGGCGAGCGAGAGATTGCGGCTCTTCATCAGCAGGAGCAGGTGATACATCAAGTCTGCGGTTTCGCTCACGATCTTGGCGTCGTCGTCCCCGACAGCCGCAAGTGCCACCTCGACGCCTTCCTCGCCGATCTTCTGCGCGATCCCCGACGGGCCCTTGGCAACGAGCTGCGCCGTGTAGCTTCCCTCTGGCATCTCGGCAATCCGCCGCTCGATCACCGCCTCGAGCCGGGCTAGGAAGGCGAGCTCCTGGGCCGCCGTAGGTGGCTGATCGACAAAGCAGGTCGGGGTGCCCCGATGGCACACCGGGCCCCGCGGTTCGGCGAGGACCAGCAGCGTGTCGTTATCGCAGTCGGACGTGACGCTGACCACGTCCAGGACATGCCCGGAGGTTTCGCCCTTCATCCACTGCGTCTGGCGGGAACGGCTGTAGAAATGCACCCGACCTTGAGCCAGGGTTTCACGCAGGGCCTCGCGGTTCATGAAGCCGACCATCAACAGGGCGCCCGTGGTGGCGTGTTGCACGACAGCAGGAATCAGTCCATCGCCCTTCTGCCAATCGAGCGTTTGGATCTCTTCGAACTTCATGGCCTGACCTCGATGCTCAGCTCGTTCAGGTATCGCTTGAGTCCGCTGATTGTGAGGATCCCATCGTGGAATACGCTGGCTGCCAGCGCGCCATCGACACCCGCCTGGACGAAGACGGCAGCGAAGTCGGCTCGGGCACCGGCTCCGCCCGACGCAACGAGCGGCACGCGGCAGACTTCGCGCACGGCCGCGAGCTGGGCGAGATCATAGCCGCGCCTTACGCCGTCGCTCGCCATGCAATTCAGCACGATCTCACCGGCACCACGCTCCTGGACTTCGCGGACCCAAGCCAGCGTATCGCGCTGAGTGTCGCGTGTGCGCGCCGGATCTCCGGTGTATTGGAATACGCGGTAGTTGCTTCCAAGCGTCTGGCTGTCGATTCCGACTACTACGCACTGGGAGCCAAAACGCTCGCTCAGCCTGTTGATGAGATCCGGGTCGGCCAACGCCGGGGAATTCACGGAAATCTTGTCGGCACCGGAATTGAGCACAGTCTCGGCGTCGGCGACGGACCGAATGCCCCCGGCGACGCAAAACGGCACGTCAAGCAGTCGCGCGACCGCACCGACCCAACGGCGATCCACCGCCCGGCCGTCGGGGCTCGCGGTGATGTCGTAGAACACGATCTCATCCGCGCCTTCGTCGCGATAGCGCGCTGCCAGCTCCAGGATGTCACCGACTACGCGGTGATCCCGGAAGCGCACACCCTTCACGACGCGCCCATCGCGCACATCGAGACAGGGGATTATGCGTTTCGCAAGAATGGCGCGAGCTCCTGCGTTTCCAATTGCCCTTCCAACAGCGCGCGGCCCGTGACGGCGGCAGACACGCCCAGGTCCGCGAGCGAGCGCAGATCGTCGGCCGAACGCACCCCGCCCGAAGCCTGCCACTCGATGTCGGGATACCGACGCAGAGCCTCCCTATAGAGCTCGAGGTTCGGTCCGCTCAGCGCGCCATCCCGATCAACGTCGGTACAGAGCACATGTGTGAGTCCGGTGGTGCGGTAGGCGTCCAGTGCCTGCCAGAGGCTGGTACCGGTCTGTAGCTGCCAACCATGCGTGGCACAGCGCGGCACCTGGTCGCCGTCGATCCGCACGTCGAAGGCGAGCGTGATCGCGTCGGTACCGAAGCGCCGCAGCCACATCTGTACTTGGTCCGGTCTCATGACGGCGGCGCTCCCGATCACGACGCGCGCCACGCCCGCGTGCAGCAGCCGGTCGATGACGCTCGAGTCCCGGATGCCGCCGCCCACCTGCAGTTGCATCGTGGGCATCGCCGCGAGCGTGAGGATGATGCTGCGATTGACCTGCTGGCCGTCACGCGCCCCGTCGAGATCGACTACGTGCAGCCAGCGCGCGCCAAGCTCGCGATACCGGTCGAGCAGGACCGACGGCTCGATGTCGTAGCGTGTCTCAGCCGTGAAGTCGCCTCGCAGCAGGCGCACACAATGGCCACCGCGCAGATCGATGGCGGGAATGAGCAGCATCAGGTCAACGCCAGGAAGTTTTCGAGGAGGCGCGCGCCGGTGTGCGCGGAGCGCTCAGGATGAAACTGCATGCCAAAGAAGTTGTCGCGTGCGATCACGGCGGAGAACTCGTCCCCATAGTCTGTAGAGGCTATCGTCTCAGCGCCGATGGGAAGCGCATAGCTGTGCACGAAGTAAGCGTGCGCGCCGCTCTCGATGCCTTCGAGGAGCGCAGCGGAGGCAGTGGGCGTCAGCTGATTCCAGCCCATGTGCGGCACTGGGCGCCCCGGCAACGCGACCAGCCGGCGCGCCGTTCCCCGTATGACACCGAGACAGGGCGTTGCGCCCTCTTCGGATGACTCATAGAGCAGCTGCATGCCGAGACAGATTCCGAGGACGGGTTGCGTCAGTCGCGGAATCAGGTCATCGAGACCGCGCGCTCGCAGGCGCGACATGGCGTCGCGCGCTGCACCGACGCCCGGCAGTATCACGTGGCTGGCGGCGCGAATGGCGGCCGCATCGCTGGTCAAGTCCGGCGCGACTGCGAGACGTTCGAGCGCATGGCGCAAGGATGCGGTGTTGGCGCCGCCGTTCTCGATGATGACCACACGCGGTCTCACAGCACGCCCTTGCTGCTCGGCAGCTCCAGGCCTTCCTGCCGGATTGCCTGACGCAGCGCCCGGCCCACACCCTTGAAGCAGGCTTCGACCATGTGGTGGGTGTTTTCGCCCTGCACGCTGATGTGAATGGCCGCTGCCAGTGATTCGGCCAGTGACCGGAAGAAGTGTGGTACCAGCTCGGTCGGGAACTCGCCGACGCGCTCGCGCTGGAAGTGTCCATCGAACACAAAATAGGGCCGACCCGACAGGTCGAGGGCAATACGCGCCTGCGCCTCGTCCATGGGCAGCACGAATCCGTAGCGCCCGATCCCGCGCTTGTCCCCAAGCGCCTGACGCAGGGCTTGACCGAGAGTAAGCGCGCAGTCCTCCACTGTATGGTGTTCGTCGATGTGCAAGTCGCCACGTGCCTGCAGCTGCAGGGAGAAACCTCCGTGTCGCGCGATTTGCTCCAGCATGTGGTCGAAGAAGCCGATACCGCTGCTGATCTCGACGGGCGACTCCTGGTCGAGGTCCAGGGTTGCGCTGACTTCGGTTTCGCGCGTGTGGCGCGAGACTTGCGCGCGACGTTCGGGGCGAGCCAGGCGGCGCGCGATCTCCGGCCACGAGTGTCCCGGGCCGCCGTCGCGCCGCGTGCGCACGCCCCTGATGCCCAGATTGCTTGCAAATTCGAGGTCGCTCTCGCGATCACCGATCACGACGCTGCGCTCGCGGTCGAGCGCATGGCTCGTCAGCCAGTCTCTCAACAGGCCGAGCTTGGGCTTGCGGCACTCGCAGCCGTCGTGCGCAAAGTGCGGGCAGATGAAGACGTGCGCAAAGTGCACGCCCTGGGACTCGAACAGTTCGAGGAGAAAATCGTGCGCCAGGCGGAAGTCCTCCTCGGGCATGCTGGGCGTGCCGAGCCCGTCCTGGTTCGTGACCATCACCAGGAGGAAGCCCGCGCGTTGCAGCTCGAGCAGCGCAGGAATCACGCCCGGCATCAACCGGATCTTGTCCAGGCGATCGACCTGCTGGTCGGCCGGCTCTTCGACGAGCGTCCCGTCGCGATCGACAAATGCCACCTTGAGCGGCGCGCTCACTCGGCCTCCAGTGCACCGAGGAGGCGCTGGTTCTGTTCCGGTGTGCCAATGGTGATGCGCAGGCAGTTCTCGAGCGTTGGGCGCCGACGCAGGTCCCGCACCAGCAGCCCTCGGTCGAGCAGGGCGCGAAACGCGTGCTCGACGTCTATGCACCTGACCAACAGGAAGTTGGCTGCGCTCGGCCAGACGTCGGCAATCAAGGGCGATGCGCGCAGCGCTACGGTCATCCGCTCGCGCTCCGCAGCGATCAGCTCGAGGCGCGCACGCGCAATGGCCAGTTGCGGTGGGTCCAGCGCCGTGAGTGCCGCCTCGAGCGTCGGTGACGGAATGGCGTACGGGGGAATCAGCCGGCGCAGCAAACTCACCAGCGCCGGGTCGCCAAGGAGGACGCCGCAGCGTGCGCCGGCGAGCGCGTAGGCCTTCGACAGGGTCCGCAACACAACGAGGTTGTCGTGATGTTCGAGCAGTGCCGCAAAGCTCTCGACTCCCGAAAATTCCACGTAGGCCTCGTCGACCACGATGATCGCCGCGTCGGCGAGGCGCGCACAGACGCGTTCGATGACTGCCGAATCGAGCAGGTTGCCGGTTGGGTTGTTCGGTGAGCAGAAGAACAGCAGCTTGGTGCCGGGCTGCCAGCTCTCCAGGATTGCCCCTTCATCGAGCGCGAAACCGCGTGCCTGCAACAGCGGGATCTCGATCACGTCCGCGCCCTGGATGCGGGCCGCGACTTCGTACATGCCGAACGTCGGCGGAAACACCATGATCCGGTCCTGCTGCGCCCGACAAAAGGCGCGCACCAGGAGGTCGATGGCCTCATCGCTGCCGCGACCGACCAGCACGCGGTCTGCGCTCACCCCGTACAGCTCGGCCAGTCGTGTGACCAGGCGCCGTGGTTGAGGCTCAGGGTAGCGATTCAGGCCTGCGGGTGAATTATCGCCCGGCGTGCGCCACGGCAGCTCATTGGCATGCAGGCGCTCAAGCTTTGGCTCCCACTCCGCATGGCTGTACGGCACCAGGTCGGTCAGCTCCGGGCGGGCGATCTGCAACACCGCGCTCATGCCATACCACCCTCGGCGAGAGCGCCGAGGCGAATCGACACCGCGTTGCTGTGCGCGTCCAGTCCCTCCAGGTTTGCGAGAGTGCGCGCCGTCGGACCGAGGTCGCGCAAGCCCGCCGGGGTGAGCTCCTGCACGGTGATGTGACGGAAGAAATCGCTGACCGAAAGACCGCTGTAGGCACGCGCGTAGCCGCCGGTTGGCAGGACGTGGTTGGTTCCGCTGCAGTAGTCGCCCATCGGCTCGGGCGACCACGGTCCAAGGAACACGGAGCCCGCGCAAGTTACGCGGTCGAGCCACTGCCGCGGATCGCGTACCTGGAGAATGAGATGCTCGGGTGCGTAAGCATTGCTCACGGCGAAGGCGCTCGCGAGGCTGTCTACCACGATGACGCGTGAGCCGGCGAGCGAGTGGCGCAGGATCTCGCGGCGTGTGAGCTGGCGTACCTGTGTGGCAACCTGCTCGAGCACTGTGTGGGCCAGCAGCGACGACGTGGTGACGAGCATCGCCTGTGCGTCGGGACTGTGCTCGGCTTGAGCGAGGAGGTCAGCGGCCACGAAATCCGGGCGTGCCGTTTCATCAGCGATCACGAGCACTTCCGACGGTCCGGCGGGCAGATCGCAGGCGGCGCCCGCGGCATCGCGCGCTACGAGCAGCTTGGCCGCGGTTACCCAGGCGTTGCCGGGACCGAATACCTTGTCGATCTTCGGAATGGACTCGGTGCCGTACGCCATGGCTGCGATCGCCTGCGCGCCACCCAGCTTGAAGACGTGCTCGATGCCGCACGCCTGCGCTACGTACAGCGTCGCCGGATCGGCGCGCCCGTCGGCGCGGGGCGGTGTGCACAGAACTCGCACCGGGCAGCGGGCAATCTGCGCCGGGACGCCCAACATGATCGCGGTCGAGGGCAGGGGAGCGCTTCCTGCCGGAACGTACAGGCCGACGGCGGCCATGGGCACTACGCGACGCTCGCAGGAGACTCCCGGCATGGTTTCGAGGATCAGTGCCAGCGGGACTTGGGCTTCGTGGAAGCGGCGCACGTTTGCAATGGCCCGATCCAGCGCCGCACGCGCTGCGGCAGAGAGGGCCGGCAGGGATTCGCGAAACTCCTGGCTGCTCACGCGCAGGTCGTCGAGCTCGATGCGGTCGAGCTCGCGCGCGATCTGCCGGGCGGCTGCATCGCCGGCGCTGCGAACCCGGTCGATGATCGCCTGCGTGGTGGTCAAGACTTCGGCCTGGACGGCGTGCGCAGGCCGCCGTAACGCAGCCGCGCGCTCGGAATCCGCGAGCCGGTTCCAGTCGAGTACCGGAATGATGATGCGCGGTTCGTTCACGCCAGCATCTTCTCCACCGGCAACACCAGGACTGCCGAGGCGCCTGCGCTTTTCAGGCTCTCGAGAGTCTCCCAGAAGACCGTCTCGCGGCACACGGCATGCACCGCCACCTTGTCATCGAAGCCCTCGAGCGGAATGATGGTAGGCGATTCGCTGCCCGGCAGCAGGCGCTTGATCTCGGGCAGGGCAGAGCGGGGCGCATGGAGCATGATGTACTTGCTTTCCTTCACCTGTTGCACGCCGTCGATGCGCAACATGAGGCGCCGCACCCAGTCCTGTTTCTCGGGCGGCAGCGGTACCGGCGTGCGAATGATCGTGGCTTGACTTTCGAGCACCGTTTCGACTTCGCGCAGGTGATTGGCGAGCAGTGTCGAGCCGCTGGAGACCAGGTCACAGATGTAATCGGCACGACCCAGGCGCGGCGCAATTTCCACCGCACCGGACAACGTGACGACTTCAGCCTGCACTGCGCGTTCGCGCAGGTACCGGCCGAGCGTGTGCGGGTAAGTGGTGGCGATGCGCTTACCGTTCAGATCCGCGGGCCCGCTGTATTGCTGGTCGTCCGGAACGGCGATGGCCAGGCGGCAGCGCCCGAAATCCAGCAACTGGATCTGCTCAAAGAGGGCTGCGCCGCCCCGGGCCGCGAGTGCGAGGCGCTTCTCGTGCACGACGTTGAGTCCGACGATGCCGAGGTCACACACATCTTCCTGCACCAGGTCAGGAATGTCGTCGTCGCGCACGAACAGCACATCGAGCGGCATGTTCTCCCCGTAGCACATGAGCTGGTCGCGGCCACGGCTGTATTTCAAGCCGCAGCGCACCAGCAGGTCGAGCGAGTTATCGGTGAGCCGGCCCGCCTTCTGCACGGCCACTTTCAGGCGCTGGTGCTTATCCATGCGAGCCCTTCTTCAGCCGTGCGACGGCGATGCCATAGCCGCCGTTGCCCGCGTTGAGATAGCGCGCGACGCGCCCGATCGTCGTAACGCTGACGCCGGTCAAACGGTGAATCTCCCGGTAGGGCATATCACGCTGCAGATATTCCACGACCGACCAGCGGTCGGCCATGGCCTGCAGCTCGGCTGGAGTGCACAGGTCACGAAAGAATTCGCGACACTCCTCCACCGAGCGCAAGGTCAGAACGGCGGTGTAGAGGGCGCGCTCAGCCAGCTGTTCCTGGCGGGGACTGATGTCGCGGTGCGCTTTCATACATGGCTGATCGATGTCATAACGTGTTAGTACACTAATACGATAGGAAGCCCTCGGCAATCGGTTTCGGTGTCTTTTCTTGACGCGGTCGCCCACGGGCTCGTAGACTGCTCGCACTCATCGAGACCGGCTGAGGGACAAGGCCCTTGGAAGCCGGGGCAACCGTCGAAGCCAACCCCTTCGAAAAGGTGCCAACTCCTGCGGAGCCTGCCGGGCTTCGACAGATGAGATGCAGCGAGGCTTCCTTGCTTCGGCAAGGCTGTTGGTCGCGGCACTCCCCCGACGCGGACTTCCCGCAGGGGTTCCGATGAGTGGAACCCAATCCGGCCGACTGGCCGATGCGAGAAGGACCGAATGAAGCCGACAGCCGAATCCGCCCCACCTCGTTCCGCCGCGAACCCGACCGTGGCTGACACACCCAGCGAGCTGCGCGAAGGAATCTTGGAGGTGCCCGGCACGCTGCAGCTGCATCACGGCGCACAGCTCGACGGGGTACACGTCGCGTGGCGCCTGAGCGGCCCGGCACTGGCTCCGGTTGTGGTGGCGCTCGGTGGAATCTCGGCCCACCGGGTCGTGTATTCCCAGGGACACACCCGTGGCTGGTGGGATGGCATCGTCGGGCCCGGTTTGGCGCTCGATGCCAGGCGCTTTCGGATTCTGGGGTTCGACTTCCTCGGAGGTAGCGGGGCGAGCACCGGTCCGCGCGCAGAGCGCTTTCCGAGCGTCAGTACCTACGACCAGGCTGAGCTGCTGCTACGCCTCAGCAACCATCTTGGCATCGCGCGCCTGCACGCGATCGTCGGCGCTTCCTACGGCGGCATGGTGGCGCTCGCCTTCGCGGAGCGGTATCCGGAGCGGGTAGCACGACTGCTCGTGATCAGCGCCGCGGATGGCACTCACCCGATGGCTACGGCGTGGCGCTCGGTCCAACGCCGCGTGGTCCGCTACGCGCTCAGCCATGGCGAAGGGGCGCGAGGTCTCGAGCTGGCACGAGCCCTTGCCATGGCGACCTACCGCAGCCCGGAAGAATTCGCGGCGCGCTTCCGTGCGGCACCAGAACGCACCGGCGATAACTTCGTCTTTGCGGTGGAACGCTACCTGTTTGCGCGCGGGGCCGACTATGCCAGCGAATACCGCGCCGAATCGTTTCTCTGTTTGTCGGAGTCCATCGATCTGCACGCAGTCGATGCGAGTCGCATCCACGTTGCCACCACCGTCGTCGGCGTACGTGAGGATCAGCTGGTGCCGCTTGCCGACCTGCGGGCGCTCGCGGCGCGCCTCGCGGCGCGTGCCCAGCTGCTGGAGATTTCCTCGATCTATGGCCATGACGCGTTCTTGAAGGAAGCGGGGCAGCTCGAGCCTGTTTTTCGCAATTGCCTGGAGAGTTCCCATGAGTGATCAGTGGCAGCCCGCCACGCGGGCGGTTCGCGCCGCGATTGAAACGGATGCTGCGACGGGGGCCGTGGTCCCGCCGATCCACCTGAGCTCCACGTTCGCGTTCCGGGCCTTCGGTGACAAGGGTCCCTACGACTACACGCGCTCGGGCAACCCCACACGCGATGCACTGGGTGATGCACTTACGGCACTGGAGGGCGGGGCGGGCGCCATCGTCACGAGTTCAGGTATGGCGGCGGTCACAACTATTTGCCACTTGCTCGGGCCCGGAGACCTGCTGGTTGCGCCGCATGACTGTTACGGCGGTACATACCGCCTGTTCAGCGCCCTCGCGCGCCGGCGCCAGTTGCGCGTCGAATTCATCGACCAGACCGACGCTGAGGCACTGCGCGCTGCTTGTGCCTGCAGCCCGAAGATCGTCTGGGTCGAGACACCCAGCAACCCGCTGCTGCGTATCGTCGACATCCGTGCCGCAGCGCGCCTGGCGCAAGCTTGTGGCGCGCTTCTCGTCGTGGACAACACCTTTTTATCGCCCGGCTGGCAGCGGCCGATCGCGCTAGGCGCCGATCTCGTCGTGCACTCGACCACGAAGTATCTCAATGGGCATAGCGACGTCGTTGGGGGCGCCGTCATCGCGCGTAGCAAGGAGCTCCACGAGGAACTCCTGTGGTGGGCGAACTGCCTCGGCGTCACCGGTGCGCCGTTCGACAGTTACCTCACTCTGCGCGGGTTGCGCACGCTGCAGGCGCGCCTCGCAATCCATCAGCAGAATGCGCGTGCGTTGGTGGATGTGCTGCTGTCGAGTGCTGCCGTGGCGCGCGTGTACTATCCCGGCATCGCGACCCACCCGGGTCACAGCGTGGCGACTGCACAGCAATCCGGGTATGGGGCGATGGTGAGCTTCGAGCTGAAGGGTGGACTCGAAGCAGTATCAGCATTCCTGGGAGGGCTGCAGTGTTTTTCTCTGGCTGAATCCCTGGGCGGTGTCGAGAGCCTGATCGCACATCCTGCGACGATGACGCACGCGGCCATGGATCCCGAGGCGCGCCGCGTTGCGGGTATCTCCGATGCGCTGCTGCGCATCTCAGTGGGGATCGAAGCCGCAGCGGACTTGCTGAGCGATGTATCAGCAGCTCTGGAGCGCGTGGCGCGATTCACCGCGAGCAGCGATTCAGCGCACCTGGCGCGCGCGGCCTGCTAAGGCACGGCTACTTCAGTTCGGCAAGGACGGCGTTGGCGGCGGCGCGCGTGCTGAGCGCTCGCTCACCGGGTCTGGCGATGTCGCGGGTGCGTGCGCCTGAGTCGATGGCTCGACTGACCGCCGATTCGAGAGAGTGCGCCTCGCGCTCGAGCCCGAGCGAATACCGCAACAGCAGCGCCGCGCTCAGGATTGCGGCGAAAGGATTCGCGATCCCACGACCGGCGATGTCGGGGGCGGAGCCGTGAATCGGCTCGTAAAGCCCGCGCGTGCCCTCACCGAGCGATGCCGAGGGCAGCAGGCCCATCGATCCCACGAGCATCGAGGCCTCGTCGGTCAGGATGTCGCCGAACATGTTCTCGGTCACCAGGACGTCGAAGTCGCGCGGCCGCCGCAGCAGGTGCATGGCCGCAGCATCGACCAGCATGTGCTCGAAGGCGACCTGTGGAAATTCATCGCGCAGCACGCGTTCGGCGACCGTGCGCCAGAGGCGTGAGGTCTCGAGGACATTGGCCTTGTCGACGGACACCACCTTGCGCCTGCGGCCGAACGCGAGACGCCCGGCGACGCGAATGATCCGCTCGATTTCGCCCTGCGTGTACTCGCACAGATCGGTAGCGAAAGTGGGCGTGCGCGTCTTCGTCCCGAAGTAGATGCCTCCGGTGAGCTCCCGCACCACCATGATGTCGACGTCGCGCAGCAGCTCGGCCTTGAGCGGCGAGGCGTCCAGCAGAGCGGGATGCGGCGCGACGGGGCGCAGGTTCGCGTAGAGGCCGAGCTCGCGCCGCAAACCGAGAAGCCCTTGCTCGGGCCTGACTGTGGCACTGGGGTCCGACCACTTCGGGCCACCGATGGCTCCCAGCAGTACCGCGTCGGCGCGCCGGCACAGTTCGAGCGTCGCGTCAGGAAGCGGCGTCGCCTGCGCATCGATGGCCACACCGCCGAGCAGGGCCTCGCGCAGTTCGAACTGGTGTTCGAAGCGCGCGGCCACCGTCTCGAGGCAGCGTACGGCCTCAGCCGTGACTTCCGGGCCTACACCATCGCCCGGGAGAACCGCAATCAGCGCCTTCACGTGTGTGCGCGCTCGTAACGAGCGATGTGTTCGTGTTGAGCCAGGATGTACCCGAGCTCGTCGATGCCGTTGAGGAGGCAATGACGGGCGAAAGCTTCGATCGGGAAGCGGACGCACTGACCGTTGGGAAGCGTCAGCACGGTGTCTTGCAGATCGATCTCGACCTCCGCCCCAGGATTTTCGATGAGCCAACGACTGGTCGGCTCGTCGACGACCACGGGCAGCAAGCCGTTCTTGAGCGCGTTGCTGCGAAAAATATCAGCGATCTCGGCGCTGATGACCGCCCGGAAGCCGTAGTCGAGCATTGCCCAGGGCGCATGTTCGCGCGAGGAGCCGCAACCGAAATTGCGCCCCGCCACGAGCACCTGGCAGCCGCGCGCCTGCGGTTGATTGAGAACGAAATCGGGTCGCGGTGTGCCATCGGGCAGGTAACGCCAGTCGGTGAACAGCTTCGCGCCGAGGCCCTCGCGGGTCGTCGTGGTGAGAAAACGTGCCGGTATGATCTGGTCAGTATCGATATTGGTGTTCGGCAACACGACTGTGCGCGAGCGGATCGTGCGGAATGCGCCGGGTGTTGGGTCGCTCACGACAACATCTCCCGGGGATCCGTCACGCGTCCACGGACCGCCGTAGCAGCCGCGGTGGCGGGACTGGCAAGCAGGGTGCGCGCGCCCTTCCCCTGGCGGCCTTCGAAGTTGCGGTTGCTGGTGCTGACGCTGTACTCGCCGCCGGCGACCGTATCGCCATTCATGCCAATGCACATCGAGCAGCCCGATTCGCGCCATTCCGCGCCGGCATCAAGGAAGACACGATCCAGTCCTTCGGATTCCGCCTCACGCTTGATCAGTTGTGAGCCGGGCACCACCAGCATGCGCACGCCGCGCGCGACGCGCCGTCCCTTCAGCACCTGTGCGGCTTGCCGTAGATCGGAGAGCCGTGAGTTGGTACAGCTGCCCACAAAGACCACGTTGACCGGCTTGTCGCGAATGGTTTCGCCGGGCGAGAAGCCCATGTAGTTCAGCGCGCGCGCGAACACGGCATCGCCTGGCTGGGCGGGTATCCGGCTTGAAATCGGTATCACCATCCCGGGATTGGTGCCATAGGTGATCATCGGCTCGAGCGCGGCCGCGTCGACCGTCACCGTACGATCAAATCGGGCACCGGAATCCGAAGGCAACTCGCGCCAGTGCGCCACCGCGCGCTCCCAGTCCGGCCCGCGCGGTGCGCGCGGTCGACCCTTCAGGTATGCGAACGTCGTCTCATCGGGCGCAATCATCCCGGCGCGCGCTCCGGCTTCGATCGACA
>Ga0326726_10000252_pt1 | contig 52465 bp, 38 predicted proteins | sample MHFenrmetagenome_2_FD_207603 | JGI IMG/M metagenome (GOLD analysis project Ga0326726, IMG submission 207603) | Lab enriched peat soil microbial communities from Michigan Hollow, Ithaca, NY, United States - MHF15MN | ecosystem: Environmental > Terrestrial > Soil > Wetlands > Peat | place: USA... | reverse complement strand
AGTGCAGCAACAGCTTGACGCGGTGATTCAGCAGCGTATTGCGCAGGCGGGATCAGAGGCGAGGCTGGAAGAAATGTGGGGAATGCCGCTGAGCCGGATCAAGCGGGAATTTCGCGACGAGATGCGCAAAAGCATCCTCGCCCAGAAGCTCCAGCAGCAACGGCTGGGTTCCGCAACCATCGGCCGCTTCGAAGTGGAGGAATTCTACCGAACCTACAAAGACAGTCTGCCCCGCGTCCCCGAAGAGGTCGAGCTCGCCCACATCTATGTGAAACCCAAAGCGACGGAGCCGAGCAAAACCGCGGCCCGGACGAAGCTGCAGGAACTGCTGGACAGTATTAAGGCGGGAGCCGACTTTGCCGCGCTGGCCCGCAGGCATTCCCAGGATCCGGGCACGGCACAACAGGGGGGAGAACTCGGGCTTGTGCGCCGCGGACAGTTCGTGAAGGAATTCGAAACCGCCGTCTTTGCACTCGGTGAGGGACAGCTCTCCGGCATCGTGGAAACCGACCGCGGCATGCACATCATTCAGCTGCAGGAACGGCGAGGCGATGCTGTCCGCGCACGCCACATCATGCTCCGCGTCGAACGCGACAGGGTCAGTGACGATGCCGCCACTGCTCTCCTCGACTCGCTGCGAACCGCCATCCTGGCCGGCGCCAGTTTCCCCGAGCTGGCAAAAAAGTACTCCGAAGATACGGAGAGCAACCTCATCGGCGGAACCCTGGGCACCCTCGATCTGGAACAACTCGATAAGGCCTGGGTTGCGACCGTTGCCCCCCTCAAGGGAGGCGAGCTCAGCAAGCCCGAGCGGCTGACCGTGGGCAATTCCTACGGCTATCACATCGTCTGGGTAAAGAAGCGAACCCCTGCCCACCCCATGACGCTGGAGCAGGACTACCACAGACTCGAACAACTCGCGCTGAACAATAAGCGCGCAAGGGATTACCAGAAGTGGATGGAAGATTTGCGGAAAGACATTTTCTGGCAGGTTCGCCTCTAACCGGAAACAGGCATGACCGCACAATCCAGAATTCCTGCCAACGATGTCGATGCTGCCCGCGAGCTCAAGGTGTCGTTCGAGGGCCTGCGGGCTGAGCTCGGCAAGGTGATCGTCGGCCAGGAAACTATCATCGAGCAGATGCTGATCGCGCTTCTGGCGCGCGGCCACTGCCTCCTCGTGGGCGTCCCGGGACTCGCGAAGACACTCCTCATCAAGACCCTGGCCGAAGTTCTCGATCTGACGTTCAACCGGATTCAGTTCACCCCCGATCTCATGCCAAGCGACATCACCGGTACCGAGATCATCGAGGAACAGGCGGGCGGCGGCGAAAAATCGTTTCGCTTTGTCCGCGGCCCGATCTTCGCCAACATCGTCCTTGCCGACGAGATCAACCGCACACCGCCGAAGACCCAGGCCGCCCTCCTGGAAGCCATGCAGGAACACCGGGTCACAGCCGCAGGGCACACCTATACACTCGCCGAACCCTTCTTCGTCCTGGCAACCCAGAACCCGATCGAACAGGAAGGGACCTATCCTCTGCCGGAAGCACAGCTTGACCGCTTCATGTTCAATCTGTGGCTCGACTATCCTCTCGCAGACGAAGAGTTGCGTATCGTCAAGACCACGACCAGCCTTTTCTCCCCGACGTTGCGCCACGTTCTGACCGGGGAGGAGATCATCGGGTTCCAGAACTTGATCCGCCGTGTACCCGTCGCAGACGACGTCATCGCCTATGCCGTACAACTCGCGCGCCGCACCCGTCCCCGCGAAGACCAGGCACCGCAGTTCATCAAGAACTGGCTCAGCTGGGGTGCCGGTCCGCGCGCTTCACAGTATCTCGTCCTCGGTGCCAAAACCCGCGCGATTCTCGATGGCCGGCACACCCCGGACATCGACGACATCCGCGCCGTCGCCGCTCCGACCCTCCGCCACCGAATCGTTCCAAATTTCAATGCGGAAGCCGACGGCGTCACCGCAATCGAAATCGTGGCACGCCTCGTCCGCGAGACCACATCCTGATTCACCGCCCCCGTCGGGCGGAAATCTCTATGCCGGGCATCAACCTCGACTTCGCCGTCTCCACGCTCATCGTTCTTCTTCTCGCCTCCGCCGGCATCGCCGCCGCGTTCTGGTATTACCGTTCCACCGTGCCACACGTATCCGGCCGCTTCCGCCTGCTCCTGATCACCCTCCGGGGATTCGCCTTCACCCTGATCCTCATTCTCCTGACCCAGCCGCTGCTCCGCCTTTCCTTTACCTCCGTTGAACCACCGGTGCTGGCCGTGCTTGCGGACAACAGCACGAGCATGCGGATTATGGATCAACACGGAAATCGGGCGGACGCGCTCCACGAAGTACTCCACTCCGATGCCCTCAGGCGTATCGGCAAGCATGCCGGGCTCCGCATGTATACGCTCGGCGTAGGACTCACACCATCGGCCGATGCACTGCCGGATACCTTGCCGCTGAACGAAGAAGCAACCAACTTTTCCGCCGCGCTTCAGGCACTTGCCCGCGAGCGCGAACAACACCATATTGACGCAGCCCTCCTGCTCACCGATGGAACGCCCACCCTCGGCCGTAATCCTGTCTACGATGCCGGAAACCTCGGGATGCCCGTGTATGCAGTGGGCATCGGTGACACCACGGAGCCCCGAGACCTGGTCATCGTCCGCACCATTGCCAATCAACTTGTCTACAGCGACGTTCCCACTCCGGTTGACGTGATTCTGAAGAGTTCCGGTCTTGGAAACCGGCAGGTAGGCATCCACCTCCGGCAGGGAAACTCCGAACTTGCCCAGAGCACACTCCTCCTGGAACCGGGAACTCGCGAATACCAGGTCACGCTGACCTACACGCCGCGCGGGGAGGGGACACAACGGTACACGGTTCACGCAGACGCTCTGCCGGAAGAACTGACCGCAGACAATAACCATGCGCTTTTTTTGGCGCGCGTACTCAAGAGTAAACTCCACATCATTCTCCTGGCGGGAACTCCCTCTCCCGATGTCGCTATCCTCGGCCAGACTCTCCGTGAAGACAGGAACCTCGATCTCATAACCCTGACGCAAACTCCTGCCGGCACATTCTACGAGGGAACCCTGCAACGGCAGATGCTCGATTCCGCAGACTGCGTTCTTCTCCTGGACTTCCCGACGTCATCAACAGCAGCCTCCACCTGGCAGACTGTTGCGGGAACAATCCTGGAATCGCGGCTCCCGCTGATGTTCCTCGCCGGACGACTGGTTTCCTACGACCGCCTTCGCGACCTTGGCCCTCTCGTGCCATTCACCGTGGATGCGTTTGCCCCCACCGAACAGTTCGCCACCGCATCGGTCGCGGAATCCGAGCGCCTCCACCCGCTGATCGCTCTCAGCACTCCCGGCGACGCATCCGTCTGGAATCGCCTCCCTCCCCTGTTCCGCACTCTCAGTTTCTTTAAAGCCCGGCCCGAGAGCCGGGTTCTTGCGCTCGCGCGCACAGCGAACTCTCCTTCTCCCGATCCGCTCTTGATTACCCGCAGCATCGGGGGGCGAAAATCGATGGCAATCACGGCGTACGGCCTCTGGCGATGGCGGCTGCTTGTCCAGACAGATCCGGCAACACGCGACTTTCTCGGTGCTTTTCTCGCTGCTGCGGTCAAATGGCTGACCGCGCCCGAAGAACATCGCCCTCTGCGAGTGACCCCGACGAAGGATCTGTTTGTTCAGGGAGAGCCGGTCGAGTTTACGGGGCAGCTCTACGATCAATCGGCCCGGCCCGTAGACAATGCGCGGGTGTCCGTGCACGTTCAGGATGGGGAACAGCCCGTCGGCCTGGAGCTGCGGCCGCTGGGAAACGGACGGTATGAGGGCAGAGTTGAAGGACTGAGGGAGGGAGATTTCGCCTATTCGGCAACCGCAGAACTCAATGGTTCTGTACTCGGAACTGACGGGGGGAAGCTTTCTGTCGGGGGGATGAGTCTGGAACTTCTGGATACGCGGCCGAACTTTGCGCTCTTGCGGCTCCTTGCCTCACGCACCGGTGGTCAGTTTCTTCTTCCCGGGGAACTTGACCGGCTCGATTCTCTTCTTGCTGCACAGGCATCCTTCGCTCCTCAAACAATCCGACATGCCCGCGATCTGGAACTCTGGAACTGGCGGGTTCTCCTTGCCGCGATCATTCTTCTCTTTGCCGCGGAATGGATTCTGCGCCGCCGCGCAGGAATGCTCTGATCCATCCGCGTATCAATCGTTCGTCCTCAGTCTTTGATTCTCAAAGATCTTTCTGTTTCTTCTTTCCCTTCTCCCCGCCTTTCATCCCATTCTTTTCCCCTCCCTTTCCTTCAAACGGTTCCTCCGATCCCGGTTCGTTCTTCCCCCGTTTCCCCGGTGCAGAAGCCTCCTCCCCTCCGTCCTCCAGCGGTCCTTCTTCCTCTGAGGCAACGGCCGCAACATCGGAGATACTGTCCCCCGCCTCCAGCCGGATCAGTCTCACTCCCTGTGTGTTCCGGCCGGCCATGCGCACTTCATTCGCATGCTGGCGGATGACAATACCGTTCGTGGTGATTACCACGATGTCGTCCGTCTCAAGCACTTCGCGGATAGCTACCATCTTTCCCGTTTTCTCGGACGTTTTCACCGTAATAATGCCCTTCCCTCCGCGATGGCTGACACGATATTCCTCGGTCTCGCTCCGCTTTCCGTAGCCGCCGTGCGTGGCCACCAGGATCGACGTCCCGTTACGCCGCAATGCCACTGCCCCCACAACTCTGTCGTGCTTGCCAAGCCGGATAGCACGGACACCTGTTGCGGTCCGCCCCATAGGCCGGGCTTCCGCTTCGTGGAAGCGGATGGCCAGCCCTTCGCGTGTCCCGATGACGATATCCTGGGACCCATCGGTCAGCTTCACGTCGATCAGCCGGTCGGACTTCCCCAGCCCAAGAGCCGCAATGCCCGTCCGCCGTGGATTGCTGAACTCCTGCAGTGCCGTCTTCTTGATCATCCCCCCCTGCGTCACCATCATCACGAACAATGGATCCTCAAAGTTCTTCACTGCCACAAACGCGGCAATGGAATCCTCCGCCTCCTTCGAGATAAGGTTTGCGATCGACTTCCCCCGTGAGGCCCGCCCGCTCTCCGGGATCTCGAACACTTTCAGCCAGTAACATCGCCCGGCGTCGGAGAAGAGCAGCATGTAATCGTGCGTCGATCCGACAAAGACGTGCTCGATGAAGTCGTCTTCCTTCGTGGTGGCGCCCGTGCTTCCCCGTCCGCCACGCGACTGCCGCCGGTATCCACTCACCGGGGACCTCTTGATGAACCCCCCATGGCTCACCGTGATCACCACCTGCTCTTCCGCGATCATGTCCTCGATGCTGAATTCCTCGGCTTTGTACACGATCTCCGTCCGCCGTTCGTCGCCGTACTTTTCCTTCAGCGCGAGCAGTTCCTCCCGGATGATCTCCATCTGGAGCTGTTTGCTCTTCAGAATGGCCTTCAGCCTTTCGATCAGCTTGATCGTTTCACGGTACTCATCTTCAATCTTCTTCCGCTCCAGACCCGTCAGCCTCTGCAGGCGCATGTCCAGAATCGCTTTGGCCTGGATCTCGGAGAGCTTAAATCGCTTCATCAGGCCGATACGGGCCATATCCACGTCTTTCGACGCCTTGATGAGCCGGATTATCGCGTCAATGTTGTCGAGCGCGATAATATAGCCTTCGAGGATGTGGGCGCGCTTCTCGGCCTCGTCCAGCTCGAACTTCGACCGCCGCACGACCACGTCGTTGCGGTGGGCGATGAAGAGCTGGATCAGATCGCGCAGGGTCAGCACCTTCGGGCGCCCGTCGACCAGCGCCAGAATGATCACCCCGAAGGTCGTCTGCATCTGCGTGTGCTTGTACAGATTATTCAGCACGATTTCCGGGTTCGCATCGCGCTTCAACTCCATCACCACCCGGAGACCGTCCCGGTCGGATTCATCCCGGATATCTGCAACGTCTTCAATCTTCTTTTCGTTGATGAGATCGGCGATCTTCTCGATAAGGTTCGCCTTGTTGACCTGGTAGGGCAGTTCGGTGATAACGATGCTCTGCCGGTCCCCCTTGCCGGTCTCGACGCTCGCCCGCGCCCGAACCAGGATCCGCCCGCGGCCACTGGTATACGCTTCCTTCACGCCCTCGTAGCCATAAATGATCCCCCCGGTCGGAAAATCGGGTGCCTTGATGTACTTCATGAGCTTTTCGCTCGTCAGTGCATCGTCCTTGATGAAGGCGACACACGCATCGATCACCTCTCCGAGGTTGTGCGGCGGAATGTTGGTCGCCATCCCGACCGCGATGCCGCTGGTGCCGTTCACAAGGAGATTCGGGACCAGGGAGGGCATCACCGATGGTTCGGTCAGCGTGTCGTCGAAGTTCGGGACAAAGTCGACGGTGTTCTTCTGCAGATCGCGCAGTATCTCCTCCGCAATGCGCGACAGCCGGGCCTCGGTGTACCGCATGGCTGCCGGCGAATCCCCGTCCACCGATCCAAAGTTTCCCTGCCCATCCACCAGCGGATACCGCATCGAAAAATCCTGCGCCATCCGCACCATCGTATCATAGACCGCCGTATCACCGTGAGGATGGTACTTTCCCAGAACCTCACCCACGATACGCGCGGACTTCTTGTAGGGGCGGTTGGAGGCAAGGCCAAGATCCTGCATGCCGAACAGGACGCGCCGATGCACGGGCTTCAGGCCATCCCGCACATCAGGAAGAGCCCGCGCCACGATGACCGACATCGAGTAGTCGATGTACGATCCCCGCATCTCTTCTTCAATGTCAACCGGTATGATCTTTTCGTTCACTGTTGCCATGCGTTCCTACACCCTCGTGCTTGCACTCAGACGTCCAGGTTACGGACGTATTTCGCGTTCTTTTCGATGAATGCCCGCCGCGGCTCCACTTCATCCCCCATCAGAATCGAGAACGTGCGGTCTGCGTCCGCAGCGTTTTCTATGGTAACCTGCAAGACGGTCCGGGTGTCTGGGTTCATCGTCGTTCCCCAGAGCTGCTCCGGGTTCATCTCGCCCAACCCTTTGAACCGGGAAATCGTTATGCCGTCGCCCATGACCACGGCACCCTCTTCGGGCAATTCGTCGGGCAACGCACTCTTCTTTTCGTCCGCTTTTTTGGGTTTCTCCCCCCGTAGCCGCTTCACCACCTCGTCCCGTTCATCCTCATCATAGGCGTACGCCTCCTGCTTCCCCTTCTTTACCTTGAAGAGCGGGGGCTGGGCAATGTACACATGCCCCAGCTCGATCAACTCCTTCATGTGCCGGTAGAGAAGCGTGAGCAACAGTGTTCGGATATGCGACCCGTCCACGTCCGCGTCGCACATGAGGATGATCTTGCCATAGCGCAGCTTGGCGATGTCGAATTCCTCTCCCACCCCCGTCCCGACGGCCGTAAAGATGTTCCGGATCTCCTCGTTCTCCAGAATTTTGTGGAGGCGTGCTTTTTCAACGTTGAGGATCTTTCCCTTCAACGGCAGGATCGCCTGGAACCGGCGGTCCCGACCCTGTTTCGCGCTGCCGCCGGCGGAATCACCTTCGACCAGATACAACTCGCAATGCTCCGGATCGTTGATGGCGCAATCCGCCAGTTTCCCCGGGAGCCCCCCGGAGCTGAGTGCGTTCTTCCGGCGCGTCAGGTCGCGGGCCTTCCGGGCGGCTTCGCGCGCCTCCGCGGCACGCATCGATTTCTCGATAATCCGTTTGGCATCCCCCGGATTCTCCTCGAGCCAGGTTGCCAGCCCCGGGCCCATCACCCCCTCAACGATGCTCTTCACCTCGCTGTTTCCGAGCTTCGTCTTTGTCTGCCCTTCAAACTGCGGTTCCGGAACTTTCACGCTCAACACCCCGGTAAACCCCTCCCGGAAGTCGTCCCCCGTAAGGCCAATCCCCCCCTCTTTCAGGATGCCGTTCTTATACGCATGTTGATTCAACGTCCGCGTCAGCGCCGTCCGGAACCCGACGAGGTGTGTCCCCCCCTCGTGCGTATTGATGTTATTAACGTACGTGAAGACGTTCTCGCTGTACTGGTCGTTGTACTGGAATGACACCTCCACCTCAACAGTCCGGCCGTTTTCGTCATTTCCGGATCCTTTCACGTAAAAGGGCTTCCGCATCACCGACGGGCGCGTCGCGTCAATGTACTTCACAAACTCGACCAGGCCACCTTCAAAATGAAACGTGTCGGTCTGCTCGCTCTTGTTCCGGAGGTCGACGATGCGGAGAGTGACAGATGGATTCAGAAACGCCAGCTCCCGCAGACGTTCGGCTATGGTTTCGTACTTGAAGACGCGGTTCTTGAATATCGACCCGTCGGGAACAAAGGTGGTTTTGGTTCCCGTCTTCCCCTTCTCGGCTTTCCCGATCACTTTGACGGGCGCCGCCGGCTCACCTTTCCTGTATTTCTGGTAGAAGGTCTTTCCCTCCCGCCATACCTCGACCTCCATCCATTCACTCAGGGCGTTCACCACTGAAACGCCGACACCGTGCAGTCCGCCGGAAACCTTATACGTGTTCTTGTCGAATTTTCCGCCCGCATGCAGAACCGTCATGACAACTTCCAGGGCCGACCGCTTCTCTTCCTTGTGAATATCCGTCGGGATCCCCCGGCCATCGTCGATAACAGTGACCGAGTCGTCCTTGTTGATCTTCACGTCGATGCTCTTCGCGTATCCCGCAAGGGCCTCGTCAATCGAATTGTCCACCACCTCATAGACCAGATGGTGCAGTCCGCGTGTGGCCACATCGCCGATGTACATGGCCGGCCGACGCCGCACTGCCTCCAGGCCTTTGAGGACCGTGATGTCCTCGGCGGTATAGCCATGCTCCGCACCGTTCTGTGCCGCCTTCATCACCGCATTCTTTTCTTTTTTTGCCATGCGTGCTCTGTCGTTTACCGAAACCGTATTTCTCTGACAACCTTCCGTCCTGCCGCGCGATGAACCAGCCCCAGGATCTCCAACCGTCGCATCGTCAGTTCGTTCCGCCAGGCCGCGCCCCGCACCGCGACGTACAGAATACCGTGGTCAATCCGCTCGGCCGTTGTCACCCGGGCAATCTGTTCCCCGACGATCCCGTCCCACCCGGTAAGAACCCCGTATTCACTCAGCTTCGTGGTGATGCCCAGCGAGCTCGTTAGCTTGCGGAGCGCCTCCCCCACCGGAACCGCTGTTCCGCGATTTCTTGCTGCCCGGCGCCTAGGTTTCGCGCCGGCATGTTCCGCGCTCAACGGTGAATCTCCTGTTTGCCTCGTTCCAAGCAACGGCGTTGCCAAAGGATCCGACATCGGTTGTCGTGATAATGGTCTGCCCCAACGTTCCCGCAAGGTGGAGAATCCGCGCCGATCGGCGCTGGTCAAGCTCGCTGAACACATCGTCCAGCAGGAAGATTGGCCGTTCTTCCCTCCTCTCACGGAGATAGGTGAATTCGGCCACCTTCAAGGCAACCAGAAGCGACTTATGCTGCCCCTGCGAGGCATACTGCTGAACAGGAACCCCGGCAAGCGTAAACACGAGATTGTCCCGGTGCGGCCCCACCAGCGTTGTCCCCCGTTTGAGTTCTTCTCCCTGGTATTGCCGCAAAAGCCCGCGGATTTCCTCCGCTATCGCCTCCTTCAGCACCGATTCGTTTCCGGTTCTGCAGCTTGATTCGTACCTGACACCCGGCGTCTCTCCCCCCCCCTCAACCAGATCCCCGTACGCACGAACCATGTAGTGCGCAAACTCCTCCACGAAACTTCGCCGTCGGTGCACCAGTATGCTGCCCTGAAGCGCAAGACTCTCATTCCATGGCGCCAGCAACCTCTCAGGCTGGCTCCCCCGCATCCGCGCATCCAGCAGCACTCTGTTCCGCTGCCTGACGATGCGGCGGTACTCAAACAGTGTTTCAAGATATGCCGGACTTAACTGCGACAGGATCAGGTCCATGAACCTCCGCCGTTCCATGGGGCCCCCGAACGTAATCGCGCCGTTCTCCGGAGACAGAATAACGATGGGAAACCGCCCGATCACCGACGAGAGCCGCTCCGGCCGCGCACCGTTGATCTCATAGTCCTTTGTTCCCGTCCGGCCGTCATAGACAACGCGCACAGCATGCGCAACGCCGCCGGCCGACAGAATGGAACCTTCAATCTCAAAACCCTCTTCACCAATCCGCAGCACCGTGGCATCGGCGCTCGCATAAAAGCTCTTCGTCAGGCTCAGGTATGAAATAGCCTCGAGGATGTTGGTCTTACCTTCGCCATTGTCCCCCAGGAGGGCATTGATGCCTTCGCCGAATTCCAGACTGCTTGCGCGGTGATTTCGAAAGTTCCGGACCCTGACAGCGGCAACAATCATGCGTACACGAGGCTTCTGAGAATACGGCAGCCCCGTCAAAGGCGGGGCCGACCGTCACATGCTTGCGAAAACCGTTCCCACTGGAGAAGACTGAGACGACATCAGCTGGTCAATCGTACCGGCATGACCAGCATGATCACCTCTTCCTGCGCGCTGTCCTCCGCCGGAGCAACGATGCCTGCCCGTGTCGGCGTGCTGAACTTCATCACAATCTCCGACTCCTCCAGGTGCGTCAGGATGTCCACCAGATATTGTGAGTTGAACCCGATTTCCAGTGCTTCTGCTCTGTACACACAGGGAATCGTTTCCCGCGCTTCGCCGCCAAAGTCAATGTCCTGCGCACTGATCTGAAGCGTATCCTTGTCAACCTGGAATCGCACCTGATGTGTCGTCTGACTTGCATACAGCGCCACCCGACGAATCGAGCCTATCAGGTCATCGCGCTTAACCCGCAGCAGCTTGGTGTTTTCTCCCGGAATGACACTTTCGTAGTTTGGATAGGTTTCGTCAATAAGTCGTGATACCAGGAGTGAGTCGTTGAACATGAACTTAACGTGCGTCTGTGTCACTCCGATTGTCGTTTCCCCCTCTTCCAGGGACTTCAAAACAACCTGAAGAGCCTTGGCGGGGACAATGATGTCGTTCTTCAGCGTACTTCCCTTTGTTTTCAGCAGCATACGCACCAATCGGTGACCGTCCGTGGACACTGCCCGCAATTGATCCTCGGTTGCCTGAAAGAGAACACCCATCATCGCGGGCCGCAGCTCATCACTGCTCACTGCAAAGACGGTTCTGTGAATAATTCTCTTCAGAACAGCTGTGTCGAGCGTAAACTGATGCTCTCCCTTAAACGTGATAATCTGAGGATACTCTTTGGCAGACTCTCCGGTCAGCTGATACTGACCCGTTTCCGTCTGAATACGAATCTTGTTGGTTGCTGTATCAATCACGAATGATGCATTCGTATCTGGCAGCGATCTCATCGTATCCATCAATCTCTTGGCCGGAATGGCAATCCTGCCGTCCTCTTTTCCATCTACCTTTACCGTGAGTGTAAGGGAAATTGCCAGATCGGTCGCCGTCAGCGTTAATACCCCCCCTGCAAGTTCACAGAGAATATTCTCCAGAATAGGCATGGTGGATTTTGACGGAATAACTCCACCGAGTTTAGCAAACACACGCTGAAGTTCAGTGCTATTGACGGCGAATTTCATTGCAGCCTCCTTCAAGAAAGCCTCTAAATTTAACGAAAATTCAATTGAAAATCCATGACCCGCAACAGACTAAATTACTGTAACTATATTACTTTTAACAGGTTACACATACTTGATCTAAAATTTTATCAAAAAAGGGATGATCTATTCCCTTCTCTTAGTGATAAAGAGAAACATAGATTGAAAATATACTACTACTAATAATACGGTGGATATGTGGAGAGAGAAATGACGTTCGTGCCTAACATGGGCGCCGAACTGATGTACTCTCTATGGAGATAAACAGATGCTTTAGCCGGTATGGAGTGAATAACCTGGAAGGAAATGCACACACAACGTATGCGCAACGAAGAAACTGTGTTGTATACTCAATTATCAACAGCAAATTCACGTGAATTCACACTCTCTTCACGTTCTTATTCACCCGTCAGAGGTGCCCGAGGAGTTGGAGTCGCTTCCGAATCTGTTGAACGTGAGCCTGATACTTTGAGTCTATACGCATCTGATCCTCCACCGACTGGTATGCATGGATGACCGTGCTGTGATCGCGTCCACCGAAGTGAAGTCCGATGGTTTTCAAAGAAGAATTGGTCAGCTCTTTGGCGAGATACATTGCAATCTGTCGGGCATTGACGATTTCCTGCTTTCGCGTCTTTGCACGGATCAGATCCTCTGGAATATTGAAATAATCGCACACGGTACGCTGAATAGTCTCAATCGTAATCGGAGAGCGAACATCTCCGACTACCATCTTGACCACGTCGCGTGCAAGGTCGGCGTTTATCTCTCTTCCTTCGAGTGAGGCTTTTGCCAGCAGACTGATCAGGCAACCCTCGAGTTCACGGATATTGGAGGTTACGTTTGTGGCAACACACTCCACGACTTCCTGAGGAAGGTCGATACCATCGGTTTCGCTCTTCTTTCGCAGAATGGCGATGCGTGTCTCAAGGTCTGGAGGCTGAATATCCGCTGTCAGGCCCCACTGAAAACGAGAAAGCAGGCGATCATCCAGGCCTTTGAGTTCTTTTGGGGGCCGGTCCGAGGAAAGGACAATTTGCTTTCCGATTTGGTGAAGTTCGTTGAACGTGTGGAAGAAAGAATCCTGAGTCTTTTCCTTCCCCGCGAAAAACTGGATGTCGTCAACGATAAGCACATCCATGCTCCGGTAGAAACTGATGAAGTCGCTGGCCCGGTCGCTCTGGATGGCATCGACGAACTCCACCGTAAATTTCTCGCTGGAAACATAGATTATGCGTTTTGCCTTGCCGTTGGCGATCGCGGAGTTTCCAATAGCCTGGATCAGGTGGGTCTTTCCGAGGCCGGTGCCGCCATAGATTACGAGGGGGTTGAAAGAGGTCCCACCGGGATTGTTGGCTACGGCTGATGCGGCTGCGCGTGCGAGCTGATTACTGTCCCCCTTAATGAAATTCTCGAACGTGTAGCGGGGGTTCAAGAACGACTGAAAGGGTTGGTCTTTAACCTCGTAGCGGGCCAGCCGGGAAGTCAGGGGAAGCACGGGTGCCGCAGTGGGCGCCTGGGGCTCCGGGGCACTCGGGACAGGGATGCCGGGGGCGTACTCCAGGTCGAGCTGCGGATCTTCTGCATGCACGAGATACTCAATTGCTGCATCCTTGCCGAGAACCAGAACAAGAGCCTTCTTGATGACCTCTGTGTAGTGTTCCTCTACCCAATCATAGAAGAACTGACTCGGCACCTGAACGGTCAGCGTGGTTCCCTGCAGACAAACCGGAACAATCGGCTCAAACCAGGTCTTGAAACTCTGCGTGTTCAGCCGCTCCCGGATGCTCTCAAGGCAGGCACGCCAGACAGCGTGTGCCTCATCGCTCTCGGGAATGATCGGCGTTTGCATTGCGTTGGAATCCATAGACTTACGCCGTTTGAGTGTGAGTTATCAACACGAATAAACGACTTATCAACATTTCTGTGAACATTTTCAATTGTGAGGCGATAATAAACAGAGCGTGTCCAAAAGTTATCAACTTTTTGTTGATACCCCCAACCTCTTGAAGTGATTGAATTTGTGGTGAGTTGCGCAGGTTACCCACAAGATATACTTGAAGTGAGGAGAACAGGTGTCTTATTGTTGATTGCGTGTACAGTGTCGCGGGGAAAAATACGCACAACATATCAACAGCCAGAACAGGAGCAGTATTAATCAGAGTATAAATTCATTCTCTTGCTAACGCAAGTGAATTCTTTTCTTTTTTCCGAAGCGCAGGTTGAAAGTCAAGGGGCATTTGAATACCTTGTAACTTCTGGAGGATTACCCTCGTGGGTAACCCTCTTTTTTGTCAGAGTTTGAGTGGAGGTTGGAGACCATGAAGCGGACATTTCAGCCGCATGTACGCAAGCGTAAGAACACGCATGGATTTCGCGAACGGATGGCGACAAAGACAGGCCGCAAGGTACTCTCGCGCCGTCGTGCGAAGGGACGATGGAAGCTGACGGTGAGCGACGAACGATAAGTGAAGCAGCGTCGACACGCTCTGCGCGGGCATGCCGCGTTCAGTCGTGTCTTTGCCGCGGGCCGGCGCATCGAGGGAGCACTTGTGCGCTGCATAGTGATTCTGGAGCCCGCCCCCAATCCCGAAATGAACGTAGGTTACGCCGTCTCTAGCAGGGCATATACAGCAGTATGGCGTAATCGCCTTCGTCGTCTGATGCGCGAAGGGTTTGCGCTTCAACGGGAGTCCCTGATGGATGCCCTGGAGCGCAGGGGTATGTCAGCGTCCATCATCTTTGCATTCAAACCTCAAGCACAATCGGGTGTCCGCAGGCTGAAACTCGAGCCGGTCAGCACGGAAATCGCCATCCTCTGCAGCCGGTTGAGGGGAATGCTCTGAGGCGTCCTCATGCGCATCCTGCTTATCGGCGTCATTCGAGCATACCAGATGGCCCTGTCACCGTTTCTTCCCCCCAACACCTGTCGGTTCTATCCCACCTGCTCTGTCTATGCCGTCGATGCCATCCGGAAATATGGAAGCGTGAAAGGCGGATGGATGGCCGCAAGACGAATTGCCAAATGTCACCCGTACCATCCGGGCGGGTATGATCCGGTCCCATAAGGCTTTCAGGAGTCTCACGTATGGATAAGCAGGCCACCATAGGATTCATTCTGATCGGCATCGTTCTTGTTGCCTGGATGTGGCTTCAGGCGCCGCAGGTCCCTCCTCCCGCTCCGCCGCGATCTGATAGCGCGCACGCCGTCGTGCAGGACACGGTAAAACGGGCCGCCCCCCCTCCCCAGATGCTTCAGGATACGAGTGCGCGGAACGAAGTCCCAAGCCGGTTCTTCGCATCGCGCGTGAGAGGCGCAGAGCGTGTGGTGACGATCAAAACGGACCTGTACACAGCACAGGTGTCGACGCGGGGCGGGCTTCTGCGGACCTGGGAGCTTCGCAACTACCTCTCGTGGGACAAACATCCCGTTCAGCTTGTGGACTACGACGGAGGAGGAGACTTCAGCCTGTTGTTTACCAGCAGCGACGGGAAGCTGGTAAACACGCGGGCATTCTTTTTTGATCTTGGAGGTGCGACCGGGGCAACCGTGGATCTGACCGGCGGGGGCTCGGTGTCTGTGGATATGATCCTGCCGATCGAGAATGGTGGACGCATCATCAAGCGTTTTACATTCACCAACGGGACGTACCAGTTCGATGTTGATTTGACGCTGGAGGGAGCAGGAACCGTCATCTCCAATTTCGAGTATCAGGTTGTCTGGGAGCACGGTCTGCGGTATGCGGAGCAAAACAGTGTGGATGAGTCCGGATATGCTGCCGCATCGGCACTGTCAGGCGGCGAGATGGTGGAGATTAACGCGACGCATCCGGGGGAGCCGCAGAAGCTTGACGTAAACGGCGTGACGTCCTGGGTGTCGACGCACACGAAGTATTTTACGCTTGCAATTCTGGGGGAGGAGGGAAAGACGCAGGGCGCCTATCTGGAGGGGCATGCGATGGCAGCCCCGGACGCGGGCATGGTGGAAAAGTACGCGGTGGCGCTGAAGATGCCGTATCGCGGAGGGAGTACGGAGACATCGAAATTCCAGGTGTACCTGGGTCCGATGGAATATCATGCCTTGCGAGGGTACGGACGCGGGCTGGAGAAGACCATTTCACTCGGGGCAACCTGGATCATTCGGCCGATTGCCGAATACTTCATGGTTCCGTTGTTCGAGTTTCTTCACAGTTTCATTGCGAATTACGGACTGGTGATTCTGCTCTTCTCGATTATCATCAAGGTGCTGCTGCACCCGTTGACGCGGACGAGCATGCGTTCGATGCGTAAGCTTCAGGCATTGCAGCCAATGATGACCGAGATTCGGGAGAAGTACAAGAATGATGCGGAGAAGATGGGTCAGGCGCAGATGAACCTGTACAAGGAGTACGGGATCAATCCCGCCTCGGGTTGTTTACCGCTGTTATTGCAAATGCCCATTCTTTTTGCGCTGTACCAGGTGTTCCGGGCTACCATCGGTCTGCGCCAGGCGGAGTTCGTCTGGTGGATCAAGGACCTGTCGATTCCGGACACGATTGTGCATCTTCCGTTTACCGTCCCGTTTTTCGGCATCAGTCAGATCAGCGGCATCACGCTGGCGATGGGTGTGACGATGTTTGTGCAGCAGAGGATGACACCGACGGATCCACGGAACAAGGCGATGGTCTGGTTGATGCCGGTGATGTTCACCCTGATGTTCAACAACCTGCCATCGGGGTTGAACCTGTATTATTTCATGTTCAATCTTCTCTCGATCGCACAGCAGTACTGGTTTAACCGCCATCACAAGGATGAGCCGTTGCGGAAGGTGGATCCGAAGAAGAAGGCCGGGGGCATTCTGGGAAAGATCTCCAAGGACCTGCCGAAGTTTCGTTGACGGGGAAAGAGCGTAGAGGGAGAAAAGCCTGCCCGAACCGGTGGGCTTTTCTTTTTCCCGGAGTGCGCGTTGCACCTCTGGGGGCAAAGTAGTACCATGCTGTTCCGATGAACCCCTTTGATATATCCGTTATTGCTGCCATTGCAACCCCTCCCGGAGAAGGGGCTATTGCCATCGTCCGAGTCAGCGGTGAAGGGGCCCTCACAATCGCCGATCGGGTCTTTCGTGGTGCGGAGACGCTTGCCGGAGCAGCCGGATATACGGCCCATCATGGCCGTGTGGTTACGTTTTCAGGGGGAATGGTTGATGACGTTGTCGCTCTGGTTTTCCGTGCGCCGCATTCCTACACGGGTGAAGATACGGTAGAATTCAATTGCCACGGCGGCATGCTGGTGACGCAGGAGGTGCTGCATGTGTTGCTGGAAGCGGGCGCGCGCCAAGCCGGGCCGGGAGAATTCACGCGGCGTGCGTTCTTGAACGGAAAGATGGATCTCTCGCAGGCGGAAGCGGTCGCTGATCTGATTGCGGCACGGAGCGAGCGAGGGCGTCTCCATTCTCTGGAACAACTGGAAGGAAAACTCGGGCGTCGAGTAGGCCAGCTGCGGACGGCGCTTGTAGATTTATGTGCGTTATTGGAACTTGAGCTGGATTTCAGTGAAGAGGGAATTGACCTTGTGGGAAGGGATGAAATCCGACGACGTGTGCAGCACGTAGACGATGCGCTGCAATCGATGGTTGAAACATATGAAAGCGGGAGAATTGCGCGTGAGGGTGTGCTGGTTGTGCTGGCAGGAAGAACCAATGCCGGAAAGTCCTCCCTTTTTAATGCACTGCTCGGTGAGTCGAGAGCGATTGTTACCGGGATTCCCGGTACAACACGCGATACGATCGAGGAGAGCCTCACTATCGATGGCATCCTCTTTCGGCTTGTCGATACAGCGGGACTTCGCAGGGCTAATGATCCTGTCGAAGCCGAAGGAATGAGCAGAACCCGGCACCAGGTCAGATATGCAGACATTGTCTTGCTGGTAGAAGATGCCTCTGGAAGAGTGGAAGAGGAGGAGATCGAAGATGCCCTGCACGGCCTGCTGACAAACCAGCATTTGATTGTGGTCTTCAATAAGACAGATCTTGTTGCATTAGAAAAGGTTGGTATTCGTTACCAGAAATTCATTGAGGATGGTGCAATTGTTATTGGCACCTCGGTTACTGCGAACCTGGGAATCGACAGGCTGAAACAATGCCTCGTGCAGTCGGTGACGGGGAGCTGGATTGACTCGTCGGAAACCGTTGTTCTGACTAATGAAAGGCATCTGGATAGCATGGTACAGGCCCGAAAGAGCCTGAAGCTGACATTGGATGGAATAGCGGCAGGGCAGCCAAACGAATTTATTGCCTTTGATATTCGTGAAGCGGTATCCGAATTAGGGGAAATTACCGGTGAAGTCACGACTGAAGAAGTACTGAATTCAATCTTTTCTCGCTTCTGCATCGGGAAATAGAGGTGATGTTTCACGTGAAACAATCTTATGAAATAGTAGTTGTTGGAGGTGGGCATGCCGGTATCGAAGCTGCCCTTGCAGGATCCCGGATGGGGTGCACGGTTCTTCTCCTGACTATGGATATCAATGCTATTGGCAGGATGTCATGCAATCCGGCAATAGGGGGGACGGCAAAAGGACACCTGGTACGGGAAATAGATGCTCTCGGCGGTGAGATGGGAAGGCTGGCAGATACCACGGGTATTCACTTTCGAATGCTAAACCGGTCGAAAGGACCCGCTGTATGGTCTCCACGGTGTCAGAACGACCGGGAGTGGTACAACAAAGCCGCAAAAGAGACTCTCCTGAATAAAAAAGGTTTGGATGTAGTCCAAGAAAACCTCCAGGATGTTGTCCTTGAGGATGGCAGGATCCATGGCGCAATTACCGGAAGTGGAACAAGAATCGAGTGCAAGGCACTTATTCTCTGCACCGGAACATTCCTGAATGGCCTAATGCATACTGGCGAAAATGCCAAGGTAGGAGGGAGATTTGGTGAACAGGCATCCCTTGGAATCACTGAATTGCTCAAAAGCGTGGGTTTTACAGTCGGCAGGCTGAAAACCGGTACACCTCCACGATTAAGCAAAAAAACAATCGACTTTGGCGCGACAGAAGAGCAACTTCCTGACGAAAGTCCCCAGCCATTTTCATTCCAAACGAAGAAGATTGCAAACCGCCAAATTTCAATGTACTTGACCTATTCAAACGTGAGAACACACAACATCCTCAGGAAGGGTTTTGACCGATCTCCCATGTTTACAGGAAGGATTAAGGGGATAGGGCCAAGATACTGCCCCTCAATTGAGGATAAAATCAATCGGTTTGCCGATAGGGATCGTCATCAGATATTCCTTGAACCTGAAGGATATGAGACAGATCAGGTTTATGTAAACGGATTCTCAACCAGTCTCCCAGAAGACATCCAGAGGGAAGCACTTGCTACCGTTCCAGGGTTGCAGAAGTCAGTTATGCTTCGTCCCGGCTATGCTGTCGAGTATGACTTCTTCCCTCCGCACCAGGTGAAGCATACCCTCGAGACAAAACTAATAGAAGGGCTCTACTTTGCCGGGCAGATCAATGGTACAAGCGGCTATGAAGAAGCTGCCGGACAGGGATTGGTTGCCGGTATCAATGCGGCACTTAAGGTAAGGGGGAGAGACACATTCACTCTTGGCAGAAATGAGGCCTATATCGGTGTGATGATCGATGACCTCATAAACAAAGGGACAGACGAACCGTATCGGGTCTTCACATCGCGAGCGGAGTATAGGCTTCTTCTGAGACAGGATAATGCAGACTCACGTCTCATGCGTAAAGGCCATTCCCTGGGATTGATCCCGGATACTCTGATTGAGCGCCTTAACCAGAAGGAAGAGAGGATTCAGAATGCAATTGGGGCGCTACGAAATTTGCGCGCTGATCCCGTAAGAGTGAATGAGATGCTGACCCGTGTGGGATCAGAGACGCTCCGCGAAAGCGAATTGCTCGTTCAGCTTCTCAAGCGTCCCGAGGTCACGCTGGCTGGACTGATTGAGACTGGTGTTGTTCAGGGAGAAGAGCAGGTCGAGGTGCTTCAGGAGGATCAGGAGTGCCGAAATTGCGTTGAGTTTGAGGTGAAATATGAAGGATACCTTCATCGTCAGGAACAGCAGATCAGAGCCTTTGAGATGAACGAACATGTCACAATACCGGCTGATCTTGATTTCGCAACGATTCGTTCGCTTAGTACCGAGGGGAGGGAGAAGTTGAGAAAAGTCCGGCCAGGTTCTCTTGGTCAGGCATCGAGGATCAGCGGCGTGACACCCGCTGATGTTGCGGTGCTCATGGTGTCCCTTATGAGGTGATGTTTCACGTGAAACAATAAGTGCCTGTGGCCTCTATTCCCTTACACATTGAACAAATCTTCAGGTTGAACCGGCTCGTGCTGGACAAGTTGAAGAAAGACCAGCTGGAGGCCTATGTCTCCCTTCTGATGGAATGGAATCAGCGGATCAATCTCATTTCGCGTCGGGATGCAGAAAACATCTGGGAGAGCCACATACTTCATGCGGTCAGTCCCTTCTTTGTGCTCGAGATTCCATCCGGAGTGAAGCTTCTGGACCTTGGCTCCGGGGGCGGGTTGCCGGGGATTCCGATGGCGATAGTGCATGGGGGTCTCAAGGTGACCTTGCTGGATTCAATACAGAAGAAGACCCATGCACTGCAGCAAATTGTGGAGCGGCTCAGTCTTCCTGACGTTCAGATTGCACAGGGCCGGGCTGAAGAACTGGGGAAGTCGAAACCCTTTGCCGCCTCATTTGATGCCGTTATTGCGCGAGCTGTTGCTCCGTTGGCCGACCTTGTAAAGTGGTCAAGGCCATTTCTTTGCAAACGGGCCATTACAGCGACACGTCTGAAGGTGTGCCCGGCAGGTTCAAAATCTGATCTTTCTTTTCCGTATCTTCTTGCGTTGAAAGGAGGAGACCTGGAGCGGGAAATCCGTGCCGCTGTAGCGCACACCAAGGGGGTTACAATAACGGCACTAACTTTAGTTTTTCCCGGATCAGAAAGTCTCGGCCTGGTAGACAAGAAGCTCGTTGTCGTCGAATACCCATAGACCTATTTCCGTTATTGATATGACCTTCTCACCATCGGAACATCTGCCGGAACAACTGGCAAAACTCCTGACGGAGCAACGGAATCCGCGCTCTGCACAACTTGACACACTTTCGACCGAAGGGATTCTCCGGCTGATCAATGCCGAGGATAAGCTGGTGCCGCTGGCGGTTGAGCGGGAAATTCCCTACATCGCCGCGGCAGTCGAATTGATTGTAGAGTCATTGAAGAAAGGGGGACGGCTTCTCTACTTCGGTGCCGGCACAAGCGGTCGTCTCGGGGTAGTGGATGCCTCTGAATGCCCGCCGACATTCGGGACAAATCCTGATATGGTCATTGGTGTTATGGCGGGCGGGCAGGCGGCAATGTTCCGGTCGCAGGAGGGTGCGGAAGACAACGAAGAGCAGGCGTCCAGGGATGTTGATGCGCATGCGGTCGGTGCAAAAGATACCGTCTGTGGCATTGCGGCAAGCCGCCGTACACCGTATGTGGTTGCTGCAGTTCGGCATGCGCGTGTATGCGGGGCGAGAACGATTTACGTGACTACGAATCCCCGGAGCGAATTCGACCTGGAAGTGGATGTCGCAATCTGCCCGGAAGTGGGGCCGGAAGTGCTGATGGGTTCGACGCGAATGAAATCGGGTACCGCCCAGAAACTCGTTCTGAATATGATGACAACTGCGACCATGGTTCGCCTGGGGAAGGTGTACGAAAACATGATGGTGGATCTCCAGCTGACAAATCGGAAACTTGTCGAACGGTCGAAACGTATCGTAATGATGGCAACCGGAGCCGACTATCGGACGGCCGCAACGGTCCTGGAACAGGCCGGCGGGCATGTCAAGACGGCCCTCGTAATGATACGCGCCGCTGTATCTGCCGATGAGGCAAGGGCACGGATCGCTCGGGCCGATGGCTTTGTGCGTCGGGCTATCGACGCGTAATAACAGCAATAAAGGATGCCCCTGAATGACCCTTCTGTTGCCGGAATATCTCCGGTGTCGGAAGGGTGTACTGTTTCCAGTCCTGCAGAATGATCAATCAGATTAGACAGGCAGTTGAATCAACGGGGCCCTTCGGGAAACTCTCTCTTCTCTTTCCTGGAAACCCCTGCACGATCAGCGGACTAGCAGGCTCGCTGAAGGCCCTGGTTATGGCCGGGCTCCATGCGGGCCGGCAGATGCCGTTCCTGGTTATCGCACGCGATCCGGATTCTGCCGAACAGCTGCGGGATGATCTTGCACTCATGCTTGGGCCGGAACAGATTCTCCATTTTGGGGGCCACGGTCCGGATAACATCCATGCGCTCCGTACTCTGGTGGGAAAAAACCCCGTCGTTACCGTAACACATGTGGCAGCCCTGCTTCTGCCCCTCCCACCTCCGGAAGGAGTCGCCAAACAATCGATAACGCTTAATGCAGGCGGCGAGGGGTCACTGCTGAGCCTCCGTGAAACGCTTGATCACTTTGGATTTGAACGAAAGGAATTTGTTGAAGCAAGCGGCGATTATGCATTGCGGGGCGGAATTCTGGACGTGTTCCCGTTTGTGGGAGAGAATCCGGTACGTCTGGAATTCTCGGGGGAAACGGTGGAATCGATCCGGGAGTTCGATCCACTCTCCCAGCGGTCAATCCGGGAACTCTCTATAGCCGTTATTGTTCCCAACCTCCTTGCTCCTTCCTCCCCCGGCAAGCACCGCCTCCTGGACTACCTTCCGGCGGACTCTCTGATTGCTCTGGATGAGCCAGACCTGCTCCGCGCAACGTATGAACATGCAGCAGGGCACGGTGACGACCGCTCATTCGCCGAACTGGAATCGCTTCTGGCCCTTTTTCCCCTGCTTCGCATGTTCTCGACTCCCCGTGATGAGCAGGACGTAGATTTTGGTGGGAAAGCTCAACCCTCGTTCAATAGTAGCATTGCTCAGCTTCGGCGGAGCCTTGCTGAACTGCAGGCCGAGGGTTTTCGGACAATCCTGGCCTGCGATAGCCCGGCAGAGGTTGCCCGGTTGAAGGATCTTGTCGGCACACTCCCGCACGAAGAGACAGGGGCCGGCTCCAGAGGAGCCGCCGGTCTGCCTCTCGACAATACGCGGGTTGAGTTTCAGCATCCTGCCCTGCACCAGGGATTTGTACTCCCCGGTGCGAAAATTGCGGTGTTCACGGAGCATCAGGTTTTCAACCGCCTCAAACGCCGGGGGCGAAAACGGGTGACAAAGGGGAAAGGAATTACTGAACGCGACCTTGCGCAACTCCACAAGGGAGACTTCGTGGTCCACGAAGATTTCGGCATTGGCCGTTTCACAGGGTTGCAGCGAATCCGGGTCGGCCCCGCTGAACAGGAAGTCGTTAAAATCCTCTATGCGGAAAACGATACGCTCTATGTCCACCTCAACTATGTCAACCGCTTGCAGAAATACTCTTCGAAGGAAGGTCATGTCCCTAAACTAACCCGGCTCGGAAGTCCGGAATGGGATCGGCTAAAACTGCGGACTAAGAAGCGCGTAAAGGACATCGCTCGCGACCTGATTCAGCTCTATGCAAAGCGAAAGCAAAGCGCGGGCTATTCGTTTCATCCGGATACTCCATGGCAAAAAGAACTTGAAGCCTCGTTCCTGTATGAAGACACCTTCGATCAGGCACGGGCCACGCTGGAAGTGAAACAGGATATGGAGGCGCCGGTTCCGATGGACCGGTTGATCTGCGGCGATGTGGGATTCGGGAAAACAGAGGTGGCCGTTCGTGCGGCCTTCAAGGCAGTGATGGACGGACAGCAGGTCGTGGTGCTTGTTCCCACCACCATCCTTGCGATGCAGCACTTTAACACCTTTGTCGACCGAACTTCCCGGTACGGAGCGCAGCTGCGCGTGATCTCGCGCTTCAAACCGCGGAAGGAACAACAGGAGATTCTCGCGGGACTCGCGGATGGGTCTGTTGACGTCATTATCGGTACTCATAGGCTGCTCTCGAAGGATGTAAGATTCAAGAATCTCGGTCTCCTGATCGTTGATGAAGAGCACCGGTTCGGAGTTGCGGCAAAGGAGTCCCTGCGTCGGATGCGGGCAGAGGTCGATACACTTGCCCTGACAGCAACACCGATTCCACGAACGCTCCACTTTTCTCTCCTTGGTGCACGCGACCTTTCGATCATCGCGACGCCGCCGAGGAACAGGATGCCGATCATCACTGAGATCACGCAATGGAATCCCGATCTCATCCGTGAATCGGTGTTCAGGGAGCTGCATCGTGGGGGACAGGTGTACTTCGTGCACGACCGGATCCAGACAATGGGTGAGGTTGCGGAACGCCTGCGTACGATTCTGCCGGGGATCCGGATCGCTGCAGGGCACGGGCAGATGCATGCGCACGAACTGGAGAGGGTGATGATGGATTTTCTGCAGAAGCGCGTGGATCTCCTCCTCTCGACAAAGATCATCGAATCGGGTCTGGATATTCCCAATGTGAACACCATTCTGATTAATCGTGCCGATCGGTTCGGCATGGCGGAGCTCTACCAGCTCCGCGGGCGGGTCGGCCGGTCCAATGTGCAGGCGTATGCATATCTGCTGACGCCGCCGGTTTCTGTCCTCCCTCCCGCAACCATCAGACGGCTGCAGGCGCTGCAGGAATTCAACGAGCTGGGGTCGGGGTTCAATCTGGCGATGCGCGACCTGGAGATTCGGGGAGCCGGAAATCTGCTGGGGGCGGAACAGAGCGGGTTTATCGAATCCCTCGGATTCGAAACCTATACGCGGATCCTTGAAGAAGCTGTGCGTGAACTGAAAGAAGAAGAATTCCAAGAGTTGGTGAAAGAAGGGGAACAGAGGCGCGGGACGCTTCGCAACACAGTGGTAGAACCCCGGTTCGATGCGCTGATTCCAGAGGAGTACGTGGGAGCGGAAATGGAGCGGCTGGCGATCTACCGTCGTCTCTATATGCTGACGACCCAGGCCCAGCTGGATGAGTGCGCCGAGGAATTGCGCGACCGCTTCGGCAGGTTTCCCTCCCCCGTCGAGCAACTTTTCGGGGTCGTACACCTGAGACTGGAGGCGTCGCGGTCGGGATTCCGTAAGGTGGCAATTTCCGAAACGGAAATGGAGATCGAATTTCCGCCGGAGAGCGATACGGGATTCTACGAAGCCGACCGATTCCAGCAGATGATGCATACGATCGGCGGATTGAAGGGAAAAGGACTAGCGCTTCGCCAGCACGGAAATACGCTAAAACTTCACATTCTTCTGAACGCGTACTCTCCCGGTCTACCACCGGTAGACGCTGGTCTGAGCGTCCTGAGACTCCTTTGAGTCCGTTATTGTGGTAAAGATTCCCACCCCGAAAGCCTCCCCACCCTTGACGAATCGCACATTCTGCTTCCGTTATAGCGAATTTGGCCCGAATTCCACATCGTTTTCTTGACTTTATTTTCAAATCCCCTATCTTACGGACGCACGGTGGGTAAAAGTGGGGAGCGGTGGTTAGAAATTTGCGCGTTTAGGCCGACATGTCTTCGTTCAAGGGATCATACGAATATTCTGTTGATAACAAGGGGCGGGTAAACATTCCGGCTCGTTTGCGGAAGTACGTCTCGCCTGAAGCAAACGACACATTCGTTATAACGCGCGGATATGAAAAATGTCTGTTCGTCTATCCGCTGGACGAATGGAACAAGCTCGAGCAATCCATCCGCGATCTCACGCCGACCAACCCCAAGCATCGCTATTTCATGCGAACCCTGCTTGAACAGGCGACGGAATCGCAACTGGATGGCCAATCGCGTATCAGTATTCCCAAAGATCTTCTCCGACTTGCCGGCATCGAAAACGACGTGCTGATTCTCGGTGTCCTCGAACGTCTTGAACTCTGGAGTCCCGAAATTTACAGAGAGTACCAGAAGTCCCAGGAGGAGAGCTACGAGAGCGTAGCACAGAGTGTCCTCCAGAAGTAACCCCGCCCCTTCTCATGCCGACTGCGTATCACATTCCCGTCCTTTGTGACGCAGCGGTACGCATTCTTGTCTCCGACCCGTCCTGGACCTACGTTGATGGGACGCTCGGCGGCGGGGGGCACGCCGAAGCAATTTGCGAGCAACTCTCGCCACCCGGGAGGTTGATTGCCTGCGATCGTGATGAAGATGCGCTGGCGTTCTCCCGGGAGCGACTGACCCGTTTTGCAGAACGGATCACGATCGTTCACACGGATCTTGGATCGATCGGTAACCACCTCCGGCACGCGGGCCCGATCGGCGGACTGCTGCTGGATCTTGGTGTCTCCTCTTTCCAGCTGGATGAAGGATCGAGAGGGTTCAGCTTCCGGGGCGCTGATCCGCTGGATATGCGGATGGACCGCCGTCAGGGCCTGACGGCCTCGGATGTGGTAAACGATTCCAGCGAGAAGCTCCTCGCGGACATTCTTTTCCGGTACGGCGAAGAGCGGGCGGCCCGACGGATCGCCCGTGCGATTGTTGCCCACCGCCCCCTGACGACAACCCGAGACCTTAGCCGGGCTGTCGAAGCAGCGGTGGGGACGCATTTTCTTGTAAAGTCGCTGGCGCGCGTCTTTCAGGCTCTCCGCATCGAAGTGAACCAGGAGCTGGATCAGCTGCACACAGCGCTGGGGACGGTGACTCCTTTGCTCCGGAGGGGCGGACGACTGGTGGTCATCTCGTATCATTCTCTTGAGGACCGGATCGTGAAGGATTTCTTCCGGGAGCAGGCGGCGGACCGTATTCCATCGGGACACCGGCTGATTCCGGATGCACCGCGGGTTCCGGCGCTTCGTCTCCTGACACGGCGCCCTGTGGTCCCCGGGGTAGAAGAAGTGGTGACTAACCCTCGGGCACGGAGCGCGAAACTCCGGGCCGCCGAAAAAACGGTGGAAGCTGGCTGAGATGCAGGATACGGCAACCGTCACACGTGAGCGGCGATACATCTATAATGGCGAGCCCCGCCCTTCAACATCGGGATACGCCCTGCGGCCGAACCGGCATGGAACGCAGCGACATGTATCGACCTTCAGCATTATCCTGACGCTTTTTGGCTTCGGCATAGCAATTGTTCTCTATGTAAACAACATCCTCGCGGTGAATCAGCTTGCTATGGAGCGGGAGCAGCTCAGCCGGCACCTGCAGGAGATCCAGAATCTCAACCTGGAGCTTCGGGCGGAAGTTTCACAAAAAGCGGCGCTGGAGCGAATAGGTGCAGTTGCAGCGCGTGAACTGGGATTGCGGTATCCGACCGAACAGGCCGCGCTGTTTGACATCGACGAAGGAAAGCTGAAAAAGCTTAAATAAATCCCATGGGCGGGCAAACCACATCGACAAATGCTGCCAGGCACGGGCAACGCCGGCTTCTCTGGCTGAAGATCGGATTGCTCGCGTTCTTTGCGCTGATCGCGGGCCGGCTGGTGTCCATTCAGATCCTCGACGCCGCTCAGTACCGTGATCTGGCGCGTCGGCAGTATGAGGTTCGGGAACGTCTCCCGGCGGCCCGCGGAAATATCTATGACCGGAACGGCCGGGCGCTCGTCTCCAATGCCGTGGGGGTATCTTTCGGGGCCGATCGGAAGATGATCGGTGACGATGCGGGAGAGGCGGCGAGTCGCTTTGCCCGCGCATTTCATCGCTCCCGTGACACGTATATGGACAAACTGGTAACGAAAGGGCATGGATTTGTCTGGCTCGAGCGGCGTGTACGACCCCAGTTTTCCAAAAGCATCCGGACAGAGGAACTCAAAGCCCTGGTCGAAATCAAAGAACCCCTTCGCCTCTATCACTACGAGCATCTCGGGGGGCAGGTGATCGGGTGTACCGACATCGATAACAAAGGCCTGACCGGCATTGAACTGTACCTCGATTCCTACTTGCGCGGGAACGAGGGCTACGTGGTCCTCCAGCGGGATGGCCGGGGAAAGCCCCGCCCGTCGGTGGACTATCCGCGCCTCGATCCCACGGTCGGGTGTTCGGCCTCACTCACACTTGATATCGAATATCAAACGATAGCCGAGGAGGAACTGACCCGGGGAATTGAACGGACTGGTGCCGAAAGCGGGCTCGTCATCATGCTGGATCCGCCGACCGGCGAGATCCTGGCAGTGGCCCACGCTCCGTCCATGGACCCCGCCAACCCGTCGGCGTTCAGTCAGGACGTCATGCGCAACCGGGCCATCAGCGACATGTTCGAGCCCGGATCGGTGTTCAAGCTGGTGACGGCTTCTGCCGCACTGGAGCGGGGGGTTGTGAAGCCGGGGCAGAAACTCAACGCTGAACAGGGAAGGTACACCGTCTATCTTGCCAACGGAAATCTCCGAAACATCATTACCGATACACATCCCCATGGGATCATTACCTTCCAGCAGGCGATGGAGCTGTCGAGCAATATTGTCATGGCCAAGGTGTCGGACCGCATCGGTTCGGAGCAGCTGTATACGACCGCGCGAAACTTCGGATTCGGGACCGAAACCGGCGTTGACCTTCCCGGGGAGATCAACGGCGACCTGAAAAAGCCGAACCAGTGGTCGGGGACGACGCTCAACACGATGGCCTATGGCTATGAGGTGGGCGTGACGCCGCTGCAGATCGCGACTGCCTACGCCGCGGTGGCGAACAAAGGGGTGCTGATGCGGCCGTTCGTCATCCGAAAGGTGGTAAGTGCTGAAGGAGAGGTGGTGATGGAAACGCAACCCCAGATCGTCCGGCGCGTGATCAGCGCTGCGACGGCGCGCCTCCTCACGGAGTTCTTTGAAGGAGTCGTGCTCCGGGGGACGGGCAGGGCAGCTGCTGTTCCCGGCTTGCGCGTGGCCGGCAAGACCGGCACGGCACGGAAATTCATCGATGGAAAGTATGAGGTCGGACGCAATACCTCCTCCTTTGTCGGCTACTTCCCCGCGGATGATCCTAAAGTCGTTTGCCTGGTTATGCTCGATCACCCGCGGATAGGAGGAACAACGGGAGGAGAATCGAGCGCACCGATCTTCAGGCAAATAGCGGCCAAGGTCTATGCAATGTCGGGCCGCTTCTCCAGAGTACCGTCTGCTGCCATCGCAGCGGGCGATTCGCGGCTCGTACCGGATGTGGTGTCGCTGACAACAGGCGTTGCTCGCGAGATCCTGGAGAACCGGGGGTTTGCAGTCGTCCAGACCGGAACCGGCGGTGTGGTGCGGGGACAGTCTCCACGGGCCGGCACAGTGGCTGGAAAGGGAGCAACGATCACGCTGGCGGCAACCGAAGTCCCGACAGCACCGCCAGGATACAGCATGGTGCCGGATCTCCGCGGCATGCCGCTCCGCCGCGCGATAAATACGCTGGCGGTCCACCAGCTTGACGTCAGCATCACCGGGTCGGGGGTGGTAGCGTCGCAGCAGCCGACGGCGGGACAGCAGGTAAAAATCGGCACGCGGGTTGCCATTCACTGCGAGCCGCGAACCCGAACGCTCCTGAGCCTGAACTGAGCGCCGGAGGCAAGGAGCACGCGTGTTTCTCTCGGAGCTGCTGAACGGAGTGCGCGTCACCAAATTGTTCGAGATGCAGTACGGCCGGACGGTGGTGACGCGGGATATCCAGGTCGGCAGTGTTCAATACGATTCCCGGAAAGTGCACCCGGGAGACATGTTCGTGGCCATCAGCGGCACCGCGGTGGATGGACATGCGTTCATTGACAATGCAGTGAGCAACGGTGCCGTGGTTGTCGTTCTGGAGAACGACGCGGTGCGGCCGGATTCATTCTTCCTTCATGCCAGCGTGGCAAAGGTGGTCGTGCCGGATGCGCGCCGGGCACTTGCGCGGATCGCGGCAAACTACTACGGCACTCCGGGAGCCCGGCTCCGCCCGGTTGGCGTTACCGGCACCAACGGCAAGACCACGACAACACATCTCCTCCGGTCAATCCTACAGACGGCAGGAGAAAAGACGGGCCTGCTGGGAACGATCGACTACGTTGTCGGCGACGATGCTGTGCCTGCGTCGCACACAACGCCGGAGTCGCTCGAAATGCAGGAACTGCTCGCCCGTATGGTGCGAGAAGGCTGCACGGCCGCCGTGATGGAAGTTTCGTCTCATGCGCTGGTTCAGCACCGGGTAGACGGGCTCCGGTTTCGCGCGGGCGTCTTTACGAATCTGACACAGGACCATCTGGATTATCACGGGACCATGGAGAGCTACCGCGCTGCAAAGAAAATGCTCTTTGACATGCTGGAGCCCGAGAGTGTCGCCGTCATCAATGCGGATGATCCCTCGGGTAACGCCATGGTGGAGGGGACCCGCGCAGGCGTTGTTCGCTACGGCTTCCGGACGGCAGCGGATGTCCACGCCACCGATGTGCGGGTGACGATCCATGGTACACAGTGCAACGTCCACCATGGAGACAGAACGGTCCCGGTGACCTCCGCACTGACGGGCCGGTTCAATGCTGCAAATATTCTGGCGGCGTTTGCCACCGGCGTGGCCCTTGGGCTGACGGATCAGGACATCGTCCGTGGCGTTGAGAAGGTGCAAGCGGTCCGCGGGCGGTTCGAGCAGATCGTGTCCCCGGCAGGATGGACGGCCATCATCGATTACGCGCACACGCCCGATGCATTGGACAACTGCCTGAGAACCATCCATGATATTCTTCCGGCGCAACGGACCGGAAAGGTCATCACCGTTTTCGGCTGCGGTGGAAATCGCGATGCGGGAAAACGTCCGATCATGGGACGCATCGCCGCGTCGATGAGCGATGAAGTCATCGTGACCTCCGACAATCCGCGGAAGGAGGACCCCGAGGCGATTATCAGGCAGATTCTTGCAGGTGCGACAGGGTCGGCGAGGGTCAGGACCGAGGTGGACCGCCGCAGGGCGATCATCCTGGGGCTGGAAGGCGCACGTGCGGGGGATGTGGTCCTGATAGCCGGAAAAGGACACGAGACGTATCAGGTCATCGGCGATACCAGACATCATTTCGACGATCGCGAAGAAGTGGAGAAGTTTATCCGCGCCTGGACATGAGACTGACAGCGCACGATATCGATGCCCTCAGCCTCCGGGAGCTTCGCTTCCGCGAACTCCTGACGAAACCGCTCACCGGAGTCTCCACGGATACCCGGACCGTGGCTGCAGGAGAGTTGTTTGTTGCGTTGCGGGGGCCGCAGTTCGACGGTCACCGCTTCCTGCACGATGCCGTTGCACGGGGAGCGCGGGCGCTGATGGTTGATGTGCCGGGGAGCGCAGGCGTTCTTCCCCGGGTTCCCGTTCTGGTGGTGGACGATACAATACGCGGGCTGGCGATGCTTGCCCGCCTCCATCGTGACAGGTTTTCTGTTCCGATCGTTGCCGTCGGCGGTAGCAGCGGGAAGACGACAACCAAGGAGATGATTGCCGGGGTGCTCGGCCGCCGCTACCGGGTTCTCAGCACGGAGAAAAACTACAACAATCAGGTCGGCGTTCCGAAAACGCTCTTCCGGCTCGAGAAAAAACACGATATCGCCGTGGTGGAGATCGGAACCAACCATCCCGGGGAGCTGGCGCCCCTCTGTGCCATGCTCGCACCGACGCACGGACTGCTGACGAACATCGGCGCTGAGCATCTTGAGTTCTTTGGGTCGCTGAATGGCGTGTCGGCGGAAGAAGGGGGGCTTTTCGATGCTCTCGGGCGGAGCGGAGGAACAGCCTTCGTCAACGCCGACGACCCGCGGGTTGTCGCCCTGGCCCGCAGGTGCCGCAGGACGATCCGGTACGGGTTTCGTGCGCGGAATGTCGTCGCACGGGGGAAAACACTGCGGCTGGATGAACAGGCCTGCGCACGGTTCGAGTTCATCGGTTCACGGATGCGGAAGAGCGCAACGGTGCGGCTCTCCGTTCTGGGGCGACCCCAGGGGTTGAACGCCCTTGCTGCGGCGACCGTAGGGTTGACCTTTGGCGTGCCCGCCCGGGAAATCGTAGCCGCACTCGAATCGTTTGCCGCAGCGGAGAAACGGATGGCAGTTCTGGACCTGAACGGCATCACGGTGCTGAACGACACCTACAACGCGAATCCTGACTCGACGATTGCCGCGCTGGAAACCCTGGCCGCCATGAATGTTCGCGGAAAGAAAATTGCCGTGCTGGCCGATATGCTCGAGCTTGGTGGCGCGGAAGTTGCAGAGCATCAGCGGATCGGCGAAACGGCGGCGCGGCTTGGTATCGACTACGTGCTGACGTACGGTCTGCGCGCGAAGGAAATTCACCGGGCGGTTCACGGCCCGTTTGCGGTACACTATGACGAGAAAAACGTCCTGGCGGAATATCTGGTGGAACTCATTGCGCCGGGCGATGCGGTGCTGCTGAAAGGATCGCGCGGAATGGCCATGGAAGATGTCCTGGTTTTCCTGGCCCAGCGCCAAAGCGCAGCCGAACAGAAGTAAAACACTCATGCTCTATTACTTTTTCGATCTGCTGGAACGGCTGTATCACCCCCCGGGCTTCGGGGTTGTCCGGTACCTCACGTTCCGCATGGCTGCGGCCGCAATCACGGCGTTGATCATCGCCTTCTGGCTCGGCCCGAAGATTATCCGCTGGCTGAGGGCGAAGCAAATCGGAGAGGCGGCGAAGGTCGAAGCACCGAAGACACACCTTACCAAAGCAGGCACACCCACGATGGGCGGGCTGATTGTCCTGGCGTCGGTGCTGATTCCAACGGTCCTCTGGGGAAACCTGGGGAATATGTATGTGGTCCTGATTGTCTTTGTTACCGCTGCGCTGGGGGCGGTCGGATTTCTGGACGATTATCTCAAGGTGGTGAAGAAGAAGCCCAGAGGATTGATCGGACGGTACAAGATCGTCGGACAGGTCACGGTGGGATTGGTCGTGGGATCTATCATCTATTTCTTCCCTTCCGTGATCGATGCGGATCTCTGGAAATTGAATACGTCGACCACTGTACCGTTTTTCAAAAACCTGGAAGTTGATTTTGGCCTGTTCTACATCCCGATGGTGATCTTCGTCATTACGGCCACGTCAAACGCCGTGAACCTGACGGATGGGCTGGACGGCCTGGCGATCGGGACCGTGGGAATTGTTGCCCTGACGCTTGCAGTGATCAGCTACATTTCGGGCAACGCTCTCCTGAGTGAGTACCTGACGATCCCGCATCTTCGGGGAAGCGGAGAACTGACAATTTTTTGCACGGCGCTGGCCGGGGCCGCGCTCGGATTCCTCTGGTTCAACGCCTACCCGGCCCAGGTCTTTATGGGCGACACCGGGTCGCTCGCGCTCGGCGGCGCCATCGGTGCCCTCTGCGTGCTGATTAAGAAAGAGCTGTTGCTTCCGACGCTGGGCGGCGTCTTCCTGGCGGAAACGGGATCGGTGATCGTTCAGCGCCTCTACTTCAAGTATACAAGACGCACAGAGGGTGAAGGGCGGCGGGTCTTCAAAATGGCTCCGCTGCATCATCACTTTGAAATGCTCGGGTGGCCCGAACCGAAAATTGTTATCCGATTCTATATTGTGGCCGTCCTCCTGATGATCCTGAGCCTGGCCACATTCAAGGTGCGGTGATCCTGCGTGCAGCCCGGAGAAGTGAAGGGACAACGGTTTAGCGTCCTCGGAGGAGCGCGGAGCGGCCTGGCGGTGGCCGGATTGCTGAAGAAAAACGGTGCACGAGTGTTTGTGAGCGATCGTGCACCACTGGCGAAGTTGGAGCAGGCGAAGCGGGAACTCGATGCGCTGGCGATTCCCGCAGAGTTTGGAGAAAATTCCCTGCGTGTGCTCGATGCTGATGTGGTGGTTGTGAGCCCGGGAGTTCCGTCGACGGCTCCCCTGGTCCGCGAAGCCATCGCACGCGGGCGCATGGTGGTGAGCGAGGTGGAGGTGGCGAGCTGGTTCTGCCCCGCACCGATCGTTGCCGTTACCGGAACGAACGGCAAGACCACCACGGTAACGCTCCTGGGAAGAATCTTTACCGATGCGAAACGACCCTCCATGGTCGGAGGAAATATCGGGCTGGCGTTTTCCCAGATTGTCGGAGAGCTTACGGCGGATGGAACCGCGATCCTGGAAATCAGCAGCTTTCAACTCGATCACATTGCGACCTTCCGGCCGCGGGTGAGTGTACTTCTCAACATTACGCCGGACCACCTTGACCGGTACGATCGATCGTTCGAAAACTACATCGCGTCGAAGTGCAGGGTCTTTGAAAACCAGCGGAGCGGGGATACGCTCATCTACAACGAAGATGATGAGGTAGCACGTGTGGCCGTGCAGGGGAGGGCGGACCCGGCGGTGACGCTGCTTCCTTTCAGCCGGGAACGGGAGCTCGCCCAGGGAGCATTCCTTCGCGGGAACAGACTGATGATTGCCCGCAACGGGACGATGGTGGAAGTGGTGGAGGCGGATGCGATCTCGATCAGGGGAGCCCATAATCTTCTGAACGCAATGGCGGCGGCACTGACGGCGCACGTGATGGGGATTCCCACGGCGTCCATTCGCGCCACGCTCAGGAACTTCAAAGGGGTCGAACACCGCCTGGAATTCGTGCGGGAGCTGCACGGCATTGTGTATGTCAACGATTCCAAAGCGACAAACGTTGATTCTGTCTGGTATGCGCTACAGAGCTTTCGACAACCACTGGTATTATTGCTGGGGGGCCGGGACAAGGGAAATGATTATGCACGCATCCGGGAACTTGTCCGCGAACATGTCCGCGCGATCATAGCAATCGGGGAATCGGCAGAGAAGGTGCGGCTGGCGTTTGCGGAAACGGTACCGGTAAGCGTGTGCGGGACCATGGAAGAAGCGGTGCAGACCGCCCGGCGCCGCGCACAGCAGGGAGATGTCGTCCTGCTCTCACCGGCCTGTGCGTCGTTCGACTGGTTTGAAAACTTCGAACACCGGGGACGGGCATTCAAAGAACTGGTAAACGATCTGACGTGATCAGTGAAAACCCGGCGCAATCATATCGATCTCATGCTGCTTGTTGCCGTGCTCATGCTCATGGTCCTGAGCCTCGGCGTGGTGTACAGCGCCAGCTCCAGCTGGGCGATGGCCCGCTGGGGGGAAAGCGGACACTTTCTCGGCAGGCACGCCATCAAGGTCCTGCTTGGGTTCATCATGATCTTCTTCTTCATGCAGGTCGATTATCACATCTACAAAACGATGAGCAAAAAGATCCTGCTCGGAACCGTGGTGCTGCTGGTGGTGACGCTGGGTCTTGGCGCCGTGATCAAGGGTGCTGCACGATGGCTGGAGTTTGGAGGATTCGGCTTCCAGCCGTCGGAGATCGCCAAATTTGCGCTGATTTTTCATCTGAGCACCCTCCTGGCATTAAAACAGGATCGGATACAGGATTTCAAACTTGGCTTTCTCCCGATGATGATATGGGTTGGCGTGGTGACGCTGCTGGTGCTGTTGCAGCCGAACTTCAGCACCGGAGCAATGATCTTCGGAATCAGTCTGGCGATGCTCTTTCTCGGACGGGCCAGGCTCTCGCATCTGGGACTGACGCTGGCGACACTCGTGCCCCTGCTTCTGCTCTATATGCTAAGCGCGGAATACCGGATGAGAAGGATTCTGGGCTTTCTGGGAGGTGGCACCGACAGCGGAACGGTAAACTATCAGTTGAAGCAGGGAATTATTGGGTTCGGGAGCGGTGGACTGCTGGGGGTGGGACCCGGCGAGAGTCGGCAGCGGGACCTGTTTCTGCCGGAGTCGTACGGAGATTTCGTCTTTTCGATTGTGGGAGAGGAATACGGATTGATCGGCACGTTCTTCATTCTCATACTGTTTCTGGTGATCATGGTGCGGGGCATCAGGATTGCACGGCATGCGCGCGACGAGTATGGCTACATGCTGGCCGGAGGCATTACCCTTGCGATCACGGTGTATGCCCTGGTCAACGCCGGGGTAACCCTGGGGGTTCTTCCCACAACGGGGCTTCCAATGCCGTTTGTAAGCTACGGGGGCTCGTCCATGGTTTTATCGGCGGGCGCAGTCGGGGTGCTCCTGAATATTTCTTCGCACACCGACCTGCACCCGCGAATGGCACAGGTGACGGAAATCGGTCACCCCATGGAACCGGCACCCGCCGTGGGAAAAGTGTATTGAGGCCATGAGCGCGCCGGCCGGGGAGAAACGATCGCTGCGCATTCTGTTTGCGGGCGGCGGAACGGGCGGCCACCTCTACCCGGGAATTGCCATTGCGGAAGAGATCCGGAAGCGTCATCCAGAGGCGGCGATCGCGTTTATTGGAAACGGCAAAACGCTTGAAGCCCGGGTCGTTCCGGAACGGGGATTTCGCTTCCTCCCCATCTCGGTGGCGGGGTTCCGGCGGTCGCTGTCGCCTGACGCGATTGTCGCGGTTATGAAGTTGTTTCTTGCGCTGGTGCAATCGTTCTTTCTCATCAGGAGGGAAAAACCGGATGTGGTGGTCGGGACCGGGGGCTATGTCTGCGGTCCGCCGCTCTTCGTGGCGTCATTGCGCGGAATTCCAACGCTCATCCAGGAACAGAACAGCTACCCCGGCCTGACGACGCGGCTGCTTGCGCGGCGCGCGACGGAAGTGCACCTCTCATTTGAACGGGCACGACGGTACCTGAAACGGACCCATCAGGTGATGGTCACCGGCAACCCCACGCGTGAGGCGATTGGCATGGTCGACCGGGCCACCGGTGCTGCGCATATGGGAATGAATCCCGACAGGTTCACACTCCTGATTGTGGGGGGAAGTCGCGGAGCACGGTCGATCAACGATGCAATGATCGCCGCTCTTCCACTTCTTGCCGGACCCGGGGTGCAGCTGCTCTGGGCGACGGGCAAGGATGAGTATGATCGCGTCCATGCCGCTCTGCATGCGATCGGGGAGACGGGTTTTCCGGTGCGGCTCTTCCCGTATATCACAGAAATGGAGTTTGCCTACGGGGCCGTCGATCTGGTGCTGTGCCGGGCAGGGGCGACGACCATAGCAGAGATTACCCGTGCAGGACTTCCGTCGATCCTGGTTCCGTACCCGTTCGCCGCAGCGGATCATCAGACGGAAAATGCGCAGGCCATGGTTGAGGAGGGAGCCTCTGTGCTGATCAAGGATGGAGAACTCGCGGAACGCCTGGTGGGGCAACTCCGGGATCTGGCGGGGGATCGGGAACGGTTGCATGGTATGAGCCTGCGTGCGCGTGCGCTGGCCGCGCCGCGCGCAACAGAAGTGCTTGCAGAAGCAGTTATCCGGCTCGCCGGAGGGTAATGCGGTGGAACAGGAAAAAATCTTCAAATACAAACTCGATTTCTATTATCAGTCGGCACTGATATACCTGGTGACCCTGATCCTCTACGGGGGAATCCGGGGGAGCCTGGTGGAAAAAAAGTTTGAATATGTTCTCAGCGACCCGTTGATGTATATGATCATCTTTTTCGTGATCATGTCGTTCATCGCCCTGGCGATGAACGCACTGCGTGGCCGGCGACTTATCATCGGGGAACGAAGCATAGCGTTTACGCATCGCTGGCACGAACGCCGCATCGATGTCGGCGAGATCGAATGGATGCACGTCGGCCGGGAACTGCGCGTGCAAACCAGCGGACGGTTTCAGGTCATCGTCTTCAAACTGAGAAACCGGCGGCGGCTGTTCCGGATCCGGGTGGGACGATATGAACGGGACCGTGAACTGGTCCACGAAATGCATCGCATTGCAGCCATGGTTCCGAAGAAAAACCGGGGACGATGGCGCAGAAAACGCATCACGGATCGCTAGAACAAGAGCACAGCATGTTTTCTTCAATTAAGAAGGTGCATTTCGTTGGCATCGGCGGCATCGGGATGAGTGGCATTGCGGAGATCCTCATGGACGAGGGATTCTCCGTGACCGGCTCCGACCGGGCGGCAAGCGAGAATACGGAAAGGATGAAATCGCTCGGCGCAACTGTCTTTATCGGGCACGATGCCCGGAATGTGCAGGCGGACGTCGATGTCCTCGTCTTCTCGTCTGCAGTGCCTCCGGAAAACCCCGAACTCCTTGCGGCGCAGGAACGGAAGATCCCGGCGATCCGCCGTGCCGAAATGCTGGCGGAAGTCATGCGTCTTCACTACGGCATCGGGATTGCCGGAACACACGGCAAAACCACGACAACATCAATGATCGGTCTGGTGCTCATCGAAGGGGGAATTGACCCGACCGTCATCGTGGGCGGACGGCTGCGCGGCCTGGCGGGCTCGAATGCCCGGCTCGGCAAAGGGGACTTCATCGTCGTCGAGGCCGACGAATTTGACCGGTCGTTTCTGTCCATTACACCGACGATCGCTGTTCTGACGACGCTGGAGACAGATCACCTTGATTGCTACCGCGACCTTGAGGATATCAAGGCGGCGTTCATACAGTTTGCGCAAAAAGTCCCCTTTTATGGATTTATCGTCCTCTGTCTGGACGAACCGGCGCTGCAGGATATCATGCCGAAACTCAAGAAGAAAATTGTCACGTACGGTCTGAACGGTCAGGCGGACCTGCAGGCAGTGGAGATTGCGCACCGAGCCAATACGACAACCTTCACGGTGGTGTATGAAGGAAAAGACCTGGGGGCGATCGAGTTGCAGATTCCCGGAAAGCACAACGTGCAGAATGCGCTCGCGGCTATTGCGGTGGGCCTGCAGCTCGACGTGCCGTTTGCGAAGATAAAGTCCGGGATCGAACGGTTTACCGGCGTCTTCCGGCGCTGGGAGGTGAAAGCGGAGGTAAGGGGTATCGCGGTGATCGACGACTACGCGCACCACCCCACGGAGATCAAGGCAACCCTTGCGGGGGCAAAATCCGGCTGGCGCCGGCGCGTGGTGTGCGTGTTTCAGCCGCACCTGTATTCGCGAACGCGCGATTTCTACGAAGAGTTCGGACGGGCTTTTTTCAATGCCGACGTGCTGGTTCTGACCGATGTGTATCCGGCGCGCGAAGAGCCGATCCAGGGCGTGAGTGGAGAGTTGATCGTGAATGCGGCCCGGGAGTTCGGCCACAAACAGGTGCATTACGTTCCGGACAAGAGCAACGTGCCGGCCTTTCTGATGAAGATCAAGCAACCGGGTGATATGATTATCACCATGGGAGCCGGAGATATCTGGAAATACGGTGAAGAGTTTGTGAAGAATCTGAAAGCGGGAGGATAGCCGGTGGGACTCCACGACGAGGAACCGAAATCGGTGCGACGAGACGGAGAGGGAAACACGACCTCCGGTCCGCGCGGAGGCCCGGGGAAGATCCTGATGCTTGTGTTGATTCTCGGCATCGTCGCTGTCGGGCTCGGGGCAAATTCCTGGAAGCAGGATCTTCCGGTTGCGGCCATTCGGGTGGAAGGGAATGCGATCGTTCCCGGAGCGGAAATCCTCCGGCTTGCAGCAATTCCGCGGCACGCCAGGCTTTTTGCGGTGGATCTGGCGGCGGTGCAGAAACGTATCCTGCAAAACCCATTCGTCCGCTCGGTGTCGGTGAACCGGCAGGGGCCGGAGGGGATCACCATTACGGTGGCGGAACGCCGCCCGGTGGCGCTGCTCGCAGCAAGCCAGTTGCTCTCGGTGGATGAAGAGGGAACAGTTCTCCCGGCTGTCAAGTCGGACCAATTATTCGACCTTCCCGTCCTGACAGGAGCGCTCCCGGATGCGGAGTGCGTACCAGGGAAGAGAATTACCGGACGCCCGGTTCACGAGGCGCTGGGTGCACTTGCCGCCGCGCGGCGCATGGACGAGGACCTCTTCCGGCGAATATCGGAAATCGCGGTGTACGAAAACGGCGACCTGGTCATGCATACGGCTGAAGCAGGCGTTCCGGTTATTCTCGGACAGGGTGAGATACCGGTGAAGCTCGTGACGTTCGACGGGTTCTGGCGGCAGATTGTAGAGCGCCGGGGTTCGAAGTCTCTGCAACAGGTGGATATGCGATTCGAGGACCAGGTGATCGCCCGCTGGAATGACGGGCCCGCCCGGCAGTGAACACTTAAAGGATCCCTCATGGAAAACATTATCGTTGGGCTCGATATCGGGACAACCAAAGTCTGCGCGGTCGTTGCCGGGGCCGATGAAAACGGCAGAGTCAATATCCTCGGCATCGGCCGTGCGCCGTCCGACGGCATCACCCGCGGGGTCGTTACCCATATCGACCGGACTACAAACGCCATTGCCGCGGCCATTCAGGAAGCCCAGGCAACTTCAGGTGTGGCCATTACCACGGTGATCGTCGGCATCGCAGGTGATCACATTCAGAGTTTCCAGAGCCGGGGCGTCATCAGCATCAGCGGGCCGGAACATGAGGTGACACAGGCGGATATCGACCGGCTGATCGAAGACTGCAAACGCGTCGCCCTGCCGTCGGACCGAAAGATCATTCATGTGATTCCTCAAGAGTTCATCATCGACGGGCAGGATGGTGTGTACGATCCGCTCGGCATGTCCGGCGTCCGGATGGAGGCGAACGTCCATATCATCACGGGACTCGTGAGCGCTGCGCAGAATATCTACCGGTGTGTGCAACGGGTCGGTCTGGAAGTGACGGATATGGTCCTCGAGCCGCTTGCGTCGAGCTATGCGGTGCTGGACGACGAGGAAAAAGAAGTGGGGATAGCGCTTATCGATGTGGGGGGCGGGACGACCGATCTGGCGGTCTTTGAGGAGCGAACTATCCGCCATACGGCGGTGATCGGGATTGCAGGAAAGAAGGTTACCGACGACATTCGGAAAGGACTGGGAATTCTGAGCGACCAGGCGGAACGGCTGAAGAGGGACCACGGGTACGCCTATGTTCCGGCGGTGCTGAATAACGATCCGGTGATCCTCCCCGGCGTGGGGGGCAGGGCTCCGATCGAAATCGATAAACGACTCCTTGCGCAGATCATCCAGCCGCGCATGGAGGAGATTTTTGAAATTGTCGCGCTGGAGATCAAACGCTCCGGCTATTCAAAACACCTTTCCGGCGGCGCGGTGCTGACCGGCGGCGGGGCCCTGATCAAAGGGACCGCGGAGCTGGCCCGCGATGTCCTGGGCATGCCGGTCAAAATTGGCATTCCCGCCGGGTTCTCCGGCGGTCTGATCCGCGAGATCGAGAATCCCGCGTATTCTACGGCGGTCGGATTGGTGCACTATGGCTTGAAATATAGATTGAGTGGCGGGCCCGCAGGAAAAGGAACGACGGGTTCGAAAGACAAGTCGTTCAGAAATATCGCGGGCAAAATGAAAGCATGGTTTGATCAACTATAACATATCGGTCATCATAACATTTCCAGGGAGGTACCAGTGATCGAACTCGACAACGGTCCTGAGCGGGGAGCGAAGATCCGGGTCGTGGGAGTCGGCGGCGGCGGCGGCAACGCGATCAACAGCATGATCAACAAAGGTCTGCACGGCGTCGACTTCTTTGCAATCAACACGGATCTTCAGGCGCTGGAAAGGAACATGGCGCTGAACAAGATTCAGATCGGCAAAACGCTGACGCGCGGTCTCGGCGCCGGCGCTGATCCTACGGTCGGTCACCGGGCGGTCGAGGAAGACCGGGATGAAATCGCCCGCGCACTCGCGGGGAGCGATATGGTCTTCATCACCGCGGGGATGGGAGGCGGAACCGGCACGGGGGGCGGACCGCTCGTGGCGAATATCGCCAAGAGTCTCGGAGCGCTGGTCGTTGGAATTGTCACGCGCCCCTTCGCCTGCGAAGGGAAGAAACGCGCCGCGCAGGCAGACGTCGGGCTGCAGGAGCTGAAAAAACAGGTGGATACACTGATTGTGATTCCCAATCAGAAGCTCCTTTCTATTGTGGACCGGAAAACGGCCCTGACTGAGGCGTTCGAGATCGCCAACCAGGTGCTGTACGGCGCCACGCGAGGCATCTCAGAGCTCATCACGGTACCCGGCCTGATCAACGTCGATTTCGCTGACGTGCGAACGGTGATGCGGGAAATGGGCGATGCGGTGATGGGAACCGGGACGGCCACCGGAGAAAACCGGGCCGTGGAAGCGGCACATGCTGCAATCTCCAGCCCCCTGCTTGAAGATGTCGCAATCACGGGAGCCCAGGGGGTGCTGGTGAATATCACCGGCGGTCCGACTATGGCCCTGTATGAGATCGACGAGGCGACGGCAATCATCCATGATGCCGCCGGCGAGGAAGCGAATGTCATCCTCGGGGCGGTCATCGATGACGAGATGACGGAAGAGATGATGGTGACGGTCATTGCGACGGGGTTCAATCGGCGGGTGGGACAGGCAGCCCAGCCGGCCGCCGTTGCACAACCGAAACCGGTGCGTCTCGTGGAGAAAATTCCGACCGGCGTCGATGAACTGCAGCGGTTTGAAGAACCGGCATACATACGGCGTGGCATCGAGCTCCAGGTAAATCCGTATCGCACCGCCCCCGAACAGGGGCGGGAGAAAATTGACAAGAGCGATCCGGAACGGCCGGCATTCCTCCGCAAGATCATGGATTAACAGCACCAGCGGATGCACGGGCGCAGAGGGAAGAGGATTCTTCCCTCTGCGCGTCCGTCGTGCTCTGTAATCCCCCTCCGCGTTGCCTTTTCCTCCCCCCTTTTCTACCTTGGAACAGGTCTTTATGCGTATCTGCACCTCTATCATCGCCGCGTGCGGCCTTCTCTGCCTGACCCGGGAGGCGGACTCCCAGCCCCCCCCTGTTTCCAGCGCCGTGAAGATCGCCCGGGTGAAATATGCCGGCGGCGGCGACTGGTACAATGACCCGTCCGCGGAGGTCAATCTGCTCACCTTTGTCCGCAAGCAGACGGGGCTGTACGTCGACGCGCGCTATGAGTTTGTTGATGTCGGAGACGACAAACTCTTCACCTATCCGTTCCTCTTCCTGACCGGCCACGGGAATATTGCGTTTTCGGACGATGAGGTGCTTCGGCTGCGGACCTACCTGGAAAACGGAGGTTTCCTCTACGCCGACGACGACTACGGAATGGACAAAGCCTTTCGACGCGAGATGAAGAAGATCTTTCCGCGACAGGATTTCGTCGAGCTTCCTTTCGAGCATCCTCTCTACCATATGCTCTTTCAGTTTCCCGCAGGCCCTCCTAAGACGCATGAACACGACGGGAAAGCACCACGGGGATTCGGCCTCTTTCATAACGGGCGCCTGGTTGTCTACTATACGTTCGAGTCGAACCCGAGCGATGGCTGGGCGGATCCGGATGTGCATAATGATCCGGAAGAAAAACGGCAGGAAGCGCTGCGGTTCGGGGCGAACCTGGTTCTGTATGTGATGACACGATAATGACAGGATCAGCGACCATAGAGCAGGAGCTACGCCGGCGCATCGCGGAAGTGCGGCGACGGATCCGGAAATCCGAAATCCTCCACGGGGCATCACGCACCGGCATCGCCGTGATCGCCGGAGTGATGACTGTTCTGCTGCTGGAGATCGTCTTCCGGTTCGGGCCCGCACTTCGAACAACCCTCTTCTGGCTCCTGGCGACCGGTACCACGGGGTGTCTTCTCTGGTTCGTCGGCCGCCCGGCGCTCCGGCTGGCGGGAATTATTCCGTCCGAGCCGGACACAGAGGTCGCAGCGCTTGTCGGCTCCGGATTCCCTTTCCTCAACGACCGCATCGTCAACGGTCTGGAGTTGCTTGAGGAACGCAACCGGGGCTTCTATTCTCCAGCACTCGTGGACGCCGCGCTCGAGGACCTTCACACCACCCTTGGACCGGTCGATCTCACCAGTGTCGTGAGTTTTGCCGCTTCACGCCGCCTCTCTTACTTTGTCGGCCTGCTCGCGGGAGCCGCCGTTCTGCTCGCCCTCTTCTTTCCCGATCCCTTTGCCGGATCTTTTAATCGTCTGTGGCATCACACCGAGGTGTTTGCCTCTCCGCCGTCGTTCCGATTCCTCGTCGAACCCGGTGATCGCGAGGTCATCAAAGGAGAAACCGTCAGGCTTACGGTGCGTGCCGACGGCGCGACCCTCCCGTCGATCACGCTGACACATCGTCGGGAAGGAGAAAGTGCGGACGAGGAGCGAATAATGGAAAGGCAACCTGATGGAACATTCCGTTATGAATTTCAAGAGCTGAAAACAACGACCGTCTACGCCGTCTATGCGGACAATGTTGTGAGCCCGGCCTATCGTCTGACGGTTGTTGATCGGCCGGTCGTGAAAGTCCTTCGGGTGCAGCTCCGACCCCCCGCATACACCAGCCTGCCGGCGCGCCAGCTGGATGACAATATCGGAGACATCCTCGGGCTCAGGGGAACGCGCGCGAACCTCACTATCGAGACGAATAAACCGCTCGCAAAGGGTTCGCTGGTGTTGAGCGACAGCACAACTCTTCCTCTGCAGCTTCATGGCACGAGGGCAACGGCTGAATTGTCCCTCCGACGGGACTACACGTATCATCTGTCTCTGCGCGATAGTCAGGGCATCGCCAATGCTGACCCGATCGAGTATGCCGTTAGAGTGCAGGCGGATGCGGCACCCACTGTGGCGATTATTGTCCCGGGGACGAATCTGGAGGTGACGGAAAAAACCCAGATTCCAATGCTGATCAAAGTCGGTGATGACTTTGGCGTTTCGCGGCTTTCCCTTGTCTACCGCCTGAAACAGTCACGCTACGGTTCCCCGGATGACCAGCCCCGTCGCTTGGTCATTCCCCTCCCGGCCGGGAGAACGACCGAGGCGCTGGTTCCCTTTACCTGGACACTCCGGGACCTGAATCTCGTGCCGGATGATGTGGTGGAGTATTATGCGGAAGTGCATGACAACGATCTGATCTCGGGTCCGAAGGCGGCGGTCAGCGAACGCTATCTCCTCCGGTATCCCTCGATGGAAGAAATTCTCGCGGATGCCGACCGGGAACACGATACGGCCGCGCAGACGCTCGATCGCGCAATCAAAGATGCGCAGGAAGCCCGGCGGACGTTTGAGGAACTTCGCCAGGATCTGAAGAAGGAACAGCGACAAATAGAGTGGCAGGATCAGAAGAAAGCCGAAGAGCTGGTGAAGAAGTACGAAGAGCTGAGACAGTCGATGAACGAAGTCGCAAAAACTGTCGACCGGATGAAAGACCAGCTCCAGAAGAATCAGTTGCTTTCGCCGGAAACCCTGGAAAAATATCAGGAACTTCAGCAGACGTTGCAGGAGATGAACTCTCCGGAACTTGCCGAAGCGATGAAACGGCTGCAGGAGGCCCTGCAACAATTGAATCCCGACCTGATGAAGCAGGCCCTGCAGCAATTCAGTTTCTCCGAGGAGAGTTTTCGGAAGGGCATCGAACGGACGTTGAACCTTCTAAAAAGGATCCAGATTGAGCAGAAGCTCGATGAGATGGTGAAGCGGGCGGAGGCAATGGCAGAGCGGCAGGAAGAACTCCGCAGGGAAACCGAGGCGAAACAGAACCTGGAGCGGGTTGCTGCCCGGCAGGAAGACCTTCGGAAGAATGCCGGGGAGCTTCAGCGCGCGCTCCAGGATCTGCAGAAGAAGATGGAGGAATTTCCGGGGGAGATGCCGGTCCAGGAAATACAGCAGGCCAGGAAGGACCTGGAAGAAGGAAATCTGGAGGATCAGCTCCGGGAGATCGCCGAACAGTTGAAGCAGCATCAGACCGAACCGGCGTTGCAGGGGCAAACGCAGGCTCGCCAGAAAATGCAGCGATTCGCACAGCAGATGCAGCAGGCCAAAAAAGGGATGCAGCAGAACCAGCAACGCCAGATTGTGAACGCTCTGCGGCAGGTTCTGCAGGATCTTCTGGTAATCTCGAAACGCCAGGAAGCGCTGAAGAATGCGACGCAGTCGCTGGAACCACAGTCTGCGCAATTTCGTCTGCAGGCACAGGAACAGATGGAGGCTCTGCAGGACCTTTCGGGAGTCATCGACCGGATCCAGAGTCTCTCGAACAAGACGTTCAGCGTCTCCCCGGAAATGGGGAAGTCGCTCGGCGAAGCGTTGCAACGGATGAGCGAATCCCTGCAATCTCTCGATCAGCGCAACGGAGCGAACGCCGCGCAGCAGCAGCAGGGAGCTATGGCCGCCCTCAATGAGGCGGCGTTCCAGGTTCAGAATGCCGTCAACGCAATGATGCAGTCGGGTGGACAGGGAATGGGGATGGCGGGATTTCTGCAACAGCTCCAGCAGATGAGTGCCCGGCAACAGGGTATCAACCAGCAGACCCGGGGCCTTACCCCCCAACAGGCCGCGGAGATGGCACGCCTTGCGGGGGAACAGGGGGCGGTGCGCAAATCCCTGGAACAGCTTAATCGGGAAGCGGCGGCATCGGGACAGTTGAGTAAATTACTGGGGGACCTCCGCTCGGTCGTGGAAGAAATGCGTGAGGTGCAGACCGACCTGGCGCAGGGGGAGGTGAACCCGGAGACTGTACGGAAACAGGAACGGATTCTGTCGCGTCTCCTGGATTCACAACGCTCGACGCGCGAACGGGATTTCGAAAACCGCCGGAAGGCGGAAAGTGGAACAAACGTCCTGCGTCCGGGCCCAGGATTGCTCGACCTCTCCACACAGGAAGGAAAGAACAGACTGCGCCGCGATCTCCTGCGTGCGCTGGAGGAAGGGTACGCGCGGGAGTACGAGGAACTGATCAGAAAATACTTTGAAATTCTTGAGCGATGACACCCAACGCCATTGCGAAGCAAATCTTCAGCAGCTACGATGAATTTGCGCTGCCGCATCTGCGGCCCTCGCTCTGCAAGCACACCATCATCATGCACGAGGTGGAACGTCTGGTGGCGCAGAGCAACGGCCTGCTCGGCCTGGAGGAGCTTGGTGCTTCACTGGAGGGACGAAGGATCTCTCTGGTCCGTGCGGGCTCGGGGCCGAAACAGGTTCTGCTCTGGTCGCAAATGCATGGCGATGAGACGACGGCGACGCTTGCCCTCTGCGATGTTCTGAATTTTCTTGTGGAAACAGCGCGGGATCGCTCCTGGAGCAGAGCGATGCTCGAGGGCATCACGATTGCGGCAATCCCGATGCTGAATCCCGACGGCGCGGAAACCGTGCGGCGCGAGAACGCGACGCATATCGATCTGAATCGGGATGCGAAAGCGCTGGCCACACCAGAAGGAAGAATCCTTCGTGAAACACACCGGGCGCTGAAACCGGTGTTCAGCTTCAATCTGCACGATCAGGAGCTGCGCTCCGTGGGGATGACCAAAAAGGTTGCGGCGCTGGCTTTTCTGGCTCCTCCGCCCGACGAAAGGAGGAGTCGACCGATACCTCGCCTTCGTGCCATGCGTGTGTGCGCGCTGATGGCCCGCGCACTGCATCAGTTCGTGGAGGGACACATTGCAACCTATGATGATTCGTATGAAACACGCGCATTCGGTGACCGGATGCAATCCTGGGGAACCAGCACGGTTCTTCTCGAGTCCGGTCACTGGCCGCAGGATCCGGAAAAAAAGTTCGTGCGTAAACTGAATGTGGTCGCCCTGCTGGTTGCGCTTCATGCCATTGCGACGGGAGCGTACCAGGACGTGGAACTGGAACATTACCATGCCCTGAAACAGAACGGCACGCTGCTGTACGATCTGATCATCCGGAACGTGAAGGTCGTACACGCAAGCGGTTGGTCGACGCGTGCGGATCTGGGTGTTTCGCTTGAACCTGAAGCGAACAGGCGATCGGCGGCTCCTCTTGCGATGATCAAAGAAATCGGGGATCTCCATGCGCATGCCGGCCTGCAGACGCTCGACGGTTCTGCGCGACGCATCTCCCCCGCGGAGATTGCCGTCGAGCAACAATTGCCGCTGGCAGATCTGCTGGATCTTCTGCAACTGTATCACCCTTGATTGTTGCCGGAGTGTGTCGTATTATGCGTGTTCTATCAGGAATCCACGCACCACTCATACTACCCGTGTGCAGGTAATGGCAGCGACGAAAAAGTCCGAAAGGCACCGCGAATTTGAGCGCGAGGCCCTGCCGCATACGGACCTCCTCTATAACTACGCCCTCCGCATGACCAACAACCCTGCGGATGCTGACGACCTTCTGCAGGAAACCTTTCTGAAGGCGTACCGATTCTGGGACAAATACGAGCCCGGAACCAATATCCGGGCCTGGTTGTTCCGAATAATGAAAAATTCATATATCAACCGATACCGGAAGGAAACGAAAGAACCGACAACGGTTGATTATGACGAGGTGGAAAATTTTTACACCTCTATAAAAGACCGGGCGACAGAATCAAACGACCTTCAGCAAACCCTCTACGGAAACCTGCTGGACGACGATATTGCCTCCGCCGTTGCAGGTCTTCCGGAAGATTTCCGCACGGTGGTTATTCTGTGCGACATCGAAGGCCTTTCGTATGAAGAGATAGCCGATTTTGTGGATATTCCGCTGGGAACCGTTCGGTCCCGGCTGCATCGTGGGAGAAAATTGTTGCGCGAGCAACTCTTGAGCTATGCCAGGAAGCGGGGATATATCTCCCGCGACTGAGCACGGCGCGGGTCGGGATGGCATGTGAACTGTAAGGAATTTCAGGAACGGATCTCTGCCGCTGTCGACCGGTGTCTGGAGCGGCAGGAGATGGATCAATTCGAGATTCATGCTCGTTGCTGCGGGCCCTGCACACGGGAATACGAGAACGAGCTCTCGATAAAAGGCCTTCTCCAGCGGCACACCAGGATGGTGCATGTCCCGGCGGATCTTCAGGTTTCCATCGTCAGGCGGATTGACCGGGAAGCCAGAAGATCGGATGGGGCGCAGCACCTCCTCTTCCGTCTCTGGCGGGTTCCCCTCGTTCGCGCTGCGCTCGCGGTTGCCCTTACCGCTCTCCTCGTCGTTCTGTCTCTCGATCGACTGCAAGAACCTTCCGACGCCCTTCCGTTCATGACTGCCGGCCTCAGTGCAAACAATGTCGTCAGACAGTCTGTTGACAACTACCATAAGATCCTGCGGGGAGAGATCGTGCCCCAGATAGGGTCGAACGACCCGCTGGAGCTCCGCGACTTCTTCACGGGGAGAACATCATTTCCTGTACTCGTTCCGCGAATGAAGGAATGTGCGTTCGTCGGAGGTGTGGTCAATGAGCACAACGGTACAGGACTCGCCCACGTTCTGTACCATACGGGAAGTGACGTGATTTACCTCTATCAGGCCGGCTGGGAGACGGTCAAGGAAGGAAAGATGCTGGAAATAGCTCCCGAGGCGAAAACCGCACTCCTTGAAACAGGCTGGTACATACCCCGCGGCGCGGGAAACGATGCTGTCGTCCTCTGGACTCATGATCGAACGCTCTGCATTGCGGTGTCCCACATGGGACTCGACCGCCTCCTTGCCTCGGTGAAGTCGGGGGCGGACAGCGCCCTCGAGGCGCGCTAGACACGGGTGATGCGCATCCGGACCTGCGCGATGTGCGATGGCAAGCCCCCGTCTGCATTGCCTTGACAAACCGGTGCATTCTTGGTATCATGGTAGAAGGTGTCGGCCCCGACACCTTTTTCATGTTTCGGCCGAATGCTATGGATCAGGAAAACCCGACACAGACTCCCCCGCCGCAGTCTTCGAATACTGCGCTCCCCGCACAGCTTCCCGTTCTTCCGCTCCGCGATGTTGTGGTGTTTCCCTTTATGATCTATCCCGTTCTCGTCGGGCGGGAATCGTCGCTGCGGGCGGTTAATGAGGCGCTTGAGCGGGATAAATATGTTTTCCTGGCGGCGCAGAAGGCTTCGGGAACAGAAGAGCCGGGGATCGAAGATATCTACCACGAAGGGACGATCGCCAAAATCGTCCAGATTCTGAAACTCCCGAACGGGCTGATGAAAATCCTGGTGGATGGCGTGGTCCAGGCTTCGGTGAAGCGCTGGATGGCGAACCCCAAGTACCTGGAGGCGGAACTCACGATCAGCACCAGCCCGGTGGTTTTCGACTCGGAGCTGGACGCCCTCTTGCGGCATGCAGCGAGCCTGTTTGCGGAATATGTCCATCTGAACCGGAATGTTCCCAGTGAAGTATTGGTGGCCCTGGAAAATACCCGCGAGCCGCAACGGAAGATCTTCTATATTGCCACCAATATCCTCCAGAGCGTGGAGGTGAAACAGGGGATTCTCAGGCTGACCACCCTCCGCGAGCAGCTGCACGAAGTCATCAGAATACTGAATGCGGAAAATGATGTCCTGAAAATCGAACGGGAGATCGACAACAAGGTTCACGATAACATTGCAAAAACCCAGCGCAAGTTCTTCATCCAGGAACAGATCCGCATTCTCCAGGATGAACTGGGAGAAGAGGAAGCCTCGCCGGAGATGATGAAGCTCCGGGAGGGAATTATCAGGGCAAAAATGCCGAAAGAGGTGGAGGAAAAAGCCCTGGAGGAGTTTGGCAAACTCAAGAAAACTCCCCCCATGTCTCCGGAATCGGCGGTTATCCGGGGGTACCTCGACTGGATGACGGACGTCCCGTGGCACAAGCGGACCAGAGACAATCTGAGCGTGGATCGCGTCAAGCGTATTCTCGATGAAGATCACTTCGGGCTTGAAAAGCCGAAAGAGAGAATCCTGGAGCATATCGCCGTCCTGAACCTTGTCAGGGAAGTCAAGGGTCAGATCATCTGCTTTGTGGGTCCTCCAGGCGTCGGGAAGACGTCTCTGGCGAAGTCGATCGCGCGCGCCATCGGGAGGAAATTGGTACGCATATCGCTGGGTGGAGTACGTGACGAGGCGGAGATCCGCGGCCACCGCCGGACCTATATCGGCTCCATGCCCGGAAAAATCATCCAGTCTATGAAACGGGCCGGCGTAGTTAATCCGGTCATGCTGCTCGACGAAGTGGATAAAATGAGCATGGACTTCCGCGGGGACCCTTCGGCGGCACTGCTGGAAGTTCTGGACCCCGAGCAGAACGCGACGTTCAGCGACCACTATCTGGATGTGGATTACGACCTGTCGCACGTCATGTTTATCACTACCGCCAACATCCGCTACGCAATTCCTCTCCCACTGCAGGACCGGATGGAAATCATCGAGCTGCCGGGATACCTGCACCACGATAAGCGGGAAATCGCCCGCCGCCATATCATCCCCCGGCAATTGGAAGAGCATGGTCTGGCCAGGAAGAAGATCAGCTTTTCCGATCAGGCCATCGACAAGGTCATTGCGGACTATACCCGCGAAGCGGGCGTGCGCAACCTGGAACGGGAGATTGCCACACTCTGCCGCAAGGTGGCGAAGGATGTTGTGCTGGGGAAAAATGCTGCACGACGGGAGAAATCTATCGAGGTCACTCCCAGGCGCGTGGAAGGATATCTGGGCGTGCCCCGGTTCCGGAGCCGCCAGCGACGCGGAGAAAACAGGGTCGGATCGGTCACCGGCCTGGCATGGACCAGCGTGGGTGGGGAGATCCTGAACGTCGATGTCACCATCATGCGGGGACACGAGAAGCTGACGCTCACGGGACAGCTGGGCGATATCATGAAGGAATCCGCGCAGGCAGCGCTGAGTTATCTGCGTGCGGAGGCGAAGAAGCTCGGGCTCCCCTCATCGTTCTATCGGGGGAACGAAATACATATCCACCTGCCGGAGGGTTCCATCCCCAAAGACGGACCGTCAGCAGGAATTACCATGGCGATGGCGCTCTATTCAGCGATCAGCGGCAAACCCGCACGGAGCGATGTTGCCATGACGGGAGAAATCACACTGCGCGGGGAGGTGCTGGCGATAGGTGGACTCAACGAAAAGCTGATTGCGGCTCAACGGAGCGGAATAAGCACGGTCCTGATTCCGCAGGAGAATGTGAAGGACCTCGCAGAAATACCGGCGCGGATCAAGGAGGGGCTGACCATCCTGCCGATCGCGCAGATCGAGGATGCGCTCACCCACGTGTTTGCCCTGCGCCGCAACGTGCCGAAGAGGCGTGCATGAGCGACTATATTGTAACGGCCCGCAAATGGCGCCCTATGCGTTTCGAGGATGTGGTCGGGCAAAGCCATGTGACGCAAACGCTGCGGAACGCCATTCGCGCCGGACGCATTGCCCATGCGTATCTGTTCAGCGGGCCCCGGGGCGTCGGGAAAACAACCACAGCACGTCTGCTGGCCAAGGCGGTGAACTGCCTGCATCCGGAGGATGCGAATCCCGATAGCACGTGTGAAATCTGCCGCGAGATCACCGAGGGGACGAGCTTCGATGTCCTGGAAATCGACGGGGCGTCCAATCGTGGCATCGATGAAATCCGCAATCTGCGGGAATCCGTCCGATATGCCCCGGCCAAGGGAACCTACAAGGTCTATATCATCGATGAAGTGCACATGCTGACAAAGGAATCCTTCAATGCGTTGCTGAAAACGCTCGAGGAGCCACCCTCGCATGTGCTGTTCATTTTTGCAACGACGGAGATTCATAAAGTTCCCGCCACAATTCTCTCCCGGTGCCAGCGGTTTGACTTCCGCCGGATTGCCCTGGATGAGATCATCGCCAACCTCCGTGCCATTGCCGGCGAAGAACAGCTGCTCATCGACGACGAGTCGCTGATGATCATCGCACGCAAAGGTGACGGGTCCCTGCGCGACGCACAGAGCATCTTCGACCAGGCCACATCGCTGTGCGGCCGCACAATTACGCACACGGCTCTGCTGCAGGCGCTGAACATGGTGGACCAGGAAGTCTACTTCCGGGTGACCGACCTGATCCGGAGTCGCGACGCGCGCGGGGCACTGGCGCTCGTTGAACAGCTGGTGAACCAGGGTCATGACATGAAGGAATTCCTCGGCGGCTTGCTCGAGCACTTCCGGAACATCATGATCGTCAAAGCGACGGGATCGGCAATGCTGCTCGAAGTCTCAGACCTGTACCGAAAGAGGTACGAAACCGAGGCGGACTCGTTCAGTGTCGCAGATATGATCCGCTATCAACGTCACACGAATGGCACGGAGTTTGCTCTGAAAAACACCATTCAGCCCCGGTTTCGACTCGAGGCTGACATGGTGCAG
>Ga0326726_10000251_pt1 | contig 52653 bp, 43 predicted proteins | sample MHFenrmetagenome_2_FD_207603 | JGI IMG/M metagenome (GOLD analysis project Ga0326726, IMG submission 207603) | Lab enriched peat soil microbial communities from Michigan Hollow, Ithaca, NY, United States - MHF15MN | ecosystem: Environmental > Terrestrial > Soil > Wetlands > Peat | place: USA... | reverse complement strand
TGCAGCCGCTTTCAGCGTCTGTCGGGTCTTTTTGTTTTCAGCCCTCACATGTGCAAGCACAGCTCGGTCTGAAAACAAAAATCCCCGGCGCTTTTACGCCAGGGATTTTAACTTGTAGCGGAGGGAGCGCTAAAAAATGCTTGTTTGCTCAATATTTCATCTTTACAATTATATTCATTGAAAATGCCATTATATGGGCATTTTAGATATGTATTGTGTAAAATTGAGTAAAGAAATGTTAATAAAAAACAAGCAAATGTTTCCCAAATGTTTCCCATTTTATTATCTTTGGTTCAAATATTATTCCGCTAAACACTGAAAATTATGGCAACTGTAAAACTGATCCTTAAGCAACCTTATCTCACCTCCAAAGCAGATGTTAAAGAAAAAGAACTTAATCCAAAAGAAACTCGCCTTTACATAATCTTAATTATTGATAGGAAGCATGTTATTAAGGTAAAGACTGAACATGTTATTCTTCCAAAAGAATGGGATTTTAAAAAACAACTAAAGAAAGAAAAGCTAGCAAGTGCCCCAGAGTTTAATGATGATTTACTGAAGCTTAGAAAAAGTATGCTGGAGATGTACAATAAGACTGTCAAAGATCATCCTGATTGGCCTTTCGCTTCAATCTCTACAGCACTACATGATTATGGTAAAACAAAAGAAATACCATTTAAGGATAACAATAAAGAATTCTTTCAGGTTTTGGATGAATTCATAATATCGATGGAGGGCGACGCTGCAGCCGGTACAATCAAAAAATTTGTTACTCTTAAAAAAAGTTTATTGGCATTTGGAAAGGAGATAAAGAAATTTGAGAATCTTACTTTTGGTATGATTGATCTCACTTTCTATGATGCATATACTTTATATCTTAGGAATCAGAAACCTAGAGGTCGGCAGAAAAATCGACCGGAGGGCTTACAAGATGGCCTATTAAATGATACTATTGGGAAATATATTGAGTGCCTGAAAACTTTCTGTAAATGGGCTGAGGATCGAAAATATAACTTTTATTATACTTATAAAGAATTTTCGAATTTCACTAAGGCAAACAAAAAGCGGAAAAAATCAGGGAAAGACATTGTAACTCTGAGCTTGCAGGAATTAAAACAATTTTACTCTTATGACTTTTCAGGTAATCCTACTTTAGAGCATGTTCGTGATTTATTCTGTTTTGGTGCATTTACTGGCCAACGTTGGAGTGACATTGAACGACTTGAGAAAACTGAAATTCATGGAGATGTTTGGAGTTTTACGGCCTTTAAGACTAAGAAAGAAACTGAAATAGACCTTACAGGATATGCAGCTCCAGCACTTGACATACTTAAAAAGTATGATTTTAATTTGCCTAAGATAAGCCTTACCAAGTTTAACTTGTTTATCAAGAATGCTGCAAAAATAGCCGGGATTGTTGCTCAGGTTAAAATTAGACGCTATGTCGGGAGCAAAGAGCTAGAGATTTCAAAACCAAAGTTTGAATTTCTCGGAAGTCACACAGCCCGAAAAACCTGTGTTTCAATCCTGTTAAATAATTATAATATGAACGTTACACATGTTTTACAGTTGACTGGGCATAGTGACCTAAAAACTTTGCAGAAGTATATCAATACCGACCGGAAAGCCAGGAGAGAGGCCATGAGCAAAACAAAAAGCATAACTGAAACTTTAAACATTGTTAAAGCTGGATGAAAAAGATCAATGGGGCACGGAAAAAAAGGACAATTATTATGGCCGACTGGTCCATAGAGGAAAAGAAAAGTAGGAATAAATATTATTGGCTTAAAGATAAGGACCTTCTGACGCCTATCACTTCAGAGGATTATGATTTCGCCTTGAAAGTTAAAAACGAATACGACGTTAACCTTGATGATTTATGCTGGTTAATCAGAGATATAAGAGAAGGAATTCAAAAAGGTCTATCAGGTTTTAGAGAAGAAATGCTGTCCTTTGATAAAAACTTATGGGAAATGTTTTGTGGACCAGGAATAGAGTTTAGAAAAATAAGCATTACTTCAAATAAGGGGACTATTGATATAGACGCAACTCATCCTTTTTTTGAATATTATTTTTATCCACAAATTAAAAGAATTGAGTTATTGCGTTCGAAAACATTAAGCTCTCAAAATAAGGAAATTGCTAAATGGTTAGTGGATTTACCTTTAAGAAGAATCTGGTTATTTTTTAATAGAACGACACTCGGTAAATTTCAACAAAGGGTCGTCACTGGTTTGTTACTTGTTCATTTCAAACTATTTAAGAATAGACCAATAATAACTGCGGAAGAATGGAAGGAAAATCCAACCCAAGCAATAAGCTATAAACATTATTTGTCTGATATAGTAAAGACAAGACTAAAAGACTAATAACAGAATTTTCCACATAACTCATTGATTTTCATAGGGGGTATTTTAGAAGAAATAATTCTAATTTACCCTCTATTTTATTTATATTCAGTGATTTACATTTGTTGTGAATTTTTTACATCTATAAATGGAAAATCTAACCGAGATATTACAAAATCAATGCACATTCTTACTGGTCCGGCCAGAAGACCTAAATGAGATTGCCATTTGCTGTGTAAATAGAATTCTTGAAGGACAAGCTAAGTCTGTTGTCCCGCAAGATACTGAAAAACCAATTTCTCAACCGGAAGCGATTCAATTTCTTGGAAGGAGCCGTCAAACGCTTATTTCCTGGCGAAAAAAAGGTGTCATAACTGCTTATCGTTTGGGTGGCAGAATTTACTATTTAAAAAGCGAATTGCTGGCTGCCTTAATAGATCATAAAAAATCCGGCAATAATAACGGAATCAGCGCTAAATAATAGTATTGATAATCAGTGATTAAGGTTAATAAAAGTACAAAACAGGAAACATGCAGGAAACTATAATTGTAATTAATAATGACTTTACACCCCCATTTTGATCCCTCTCTGTTAGAACCCGAAACGATTGTTAATCATGTTCAGGATTTGGTTAAAGTAAATGAGCCCACACCACACTTTAAAATATTGGATGTCCTTATTGAACAGTTTGAGCCATTAGACTTTGAGCTTTCCGCGTTTCCTGAGGTCGAGCAGTTAAGAGATCAATTGAAAAAGCTTGATCCTGAATGCGATCAGGCAAAAATGATACTGAAGAAGTTGATTAGACTTAAGATCAAACGGCAACATTACATAGTATTGTGTATTGAAAAAGTCCTAGCAATGGCTAGTAAGAACCAATGGGGCCTTTGCAAGAATCATGATTTTATTTATGTATTTAACTCAGCATTTTGGTCATGTATAGAAAAAGAATCATTTCAGAAGTTTTTGGGCGAGGCAGCTGAAAAAATGGGTGTAAGTTGGGACCTTGCGAGGTATTACCAGTTCAGAGAACAATTATTCAAACAATTTCTGGCAACAGCTTATCTTCCTACTCCTGTGCCTCGCAAAGATATTGTTCACATAAATTTGAAGAACGGCACATTCGAGGTAACATCAGATGGGATAAGGTTAAGACCCTTTAATAGTGCTGATTTTCTTACATATCAACTGCCTTTTGAATATAATTCAAATGCAACCGCCCCGATATTCCAAGCTTACTTAGATAGAGTATTGCCTGACAGGCGTCGACAAATGATATTGGCGGAATACTTGGGTTTCATCTTTATGAGGAATGGGGGAGGTACAACGAAAGAAGAAAAGGCTCTCGTGTTGTACGGTTCTGGTGCAAATGGGAAGTCAGTATTCTACGAGGTAGTTAATGCCTTGCTTGGGCCAGAAAACGTCAGTTGTTACTCCTTACAATCACTTACAGATGAGACCGGATATTACCGGGCTATGCTAGCTAATAAGCTTGTTAATTATGCATCGGAAATAAATGGTAATCTGGAAACATCAATTTTTAAGCAGCTTGTATCAGGTGAACCGGTTGAGGCTCGGCTTCCTTACGGCCAACCTTTTACACTTAACCAATACGCGAAATTGATATTCAATTGCAATGAATTACCAAGAGAAGTGGAACACACCAAGGCTTATTTCAGGAGGTTTCTGATAGTTCCCTTTGAGGTTGTGATAACTGAATCAGAACAAGACAAGCGGTTACATTATAAAATTATCGAGACTGAGTTGTCTGGAGTATTTAACTGGGTACTGGAAGGACTTCACCGGATGCTTAGGAATAAGCGGTTTACTGATTGTGAGGCTGTGCGTTTGGCTACGGAGCTGTATGAAAAGCAATCTGATAGTATTAGGCTTTTTGTCGAGGAAAATGGTTACCAGAACAGCTCCCACAGTTATGTACTTATAAAGGTACTTTACAATGATTATAGATGCTTTTGTATCGAGGACGGCTTTAGACCGGTAAATAAATCAAACTTTATAAGACGGTTGCATGATCAAGGAATCTCGATTGATAGAAAGAATTTCGGCAATGTGGCTTATCTGGTTAAAAGTTCAGAATCATGTTAATGCAAAAATAAGATTTGTCCAAGCGTTCACTGTTTTCACCTGTTTCACCGAATGAAAAATGAATACCGATATATATTAGAGAAAAACAGCAGAAAACATCTTTGCCCTGGATGTGGGAAAAAATCCTTTGTCTGGTATATTGATATCGAGACGGGACAGCCTCTTCCAGACCAATATGGACGGTGTGACCGTGAAATAAATTGTTCCTATCACAAAAACCCATATAAAGAAGGATATAGTGCAGAAAAACTAAATTACTTTTTTCGGATGCCACAACAGATAAGACAAAATCCGGCATGCATACCAATTGAAGTGTTGAATCAGACATTGACGGGATATGAAAGGAATACGTTTCTTCAAAACCTTTTGTACCATGTGCCATTTCCGGTTAAAGAAGGAGACTTAGAAATGGCAATTGCTTTATATTTCCTCGGTTCGGTGAATAGTGGATATAGAGCTGGGGCGATAACATTCCCTTTTATCGATATAGCTGGCAAGGTTCGAGCAATACAGGTTAAACAGTTCAACCTGGAGAATCATACCACTAGAACAGATTTCTTACACTCAATAATTGAGAAGCAATGCCAACAGAATAATGAACCTTTACCCGATTGGCTCATAGAATATCAGAAGAACGAAAGAAAGGTCTCGTGTTTATTCGGAGAGCATTTGTTGAAGAAATACCAATCCAATCCGATTGCATTGGTTGAAGCCCCAAAGACGGCAATATATGGGACACTTTATTTCGGCATTCCGGATAATTCGACCAGCTTGCTTTGGTTGGCAGTATATAACCTCAGCAGTCTAACTTATGAAAAATGTAGGGCGTTAAAAGGTCGCCATGTATATCTATTTCCCGACCTATCAAAGGACAATAGAGCTTTTAACATATGGAGCAAAAAGGCAAGGGAATTATCAGAGAAGATGCCAGGTACCCTATTTAAGGTTTCTGACTTGCTGGAACAGAAAGCAAGCGAAAAAGAGCGCCTCAACGGCTCGGATCTTGCTGATTTCCTGATAAAACAAGACTGGAGAAGATTTAGGTTTCAACCTATTAATATTGGGCAAAGTGAAAAAGGTGAAAAAGGTGAATCTTCAAGAAAACCTTTTGTTTCCACTGAAGAAAAATTTTTAGGATTCCCCACCCTTGGCAAGGAAAAGAAATGGAATCTGGAAATTTCAGAGCTGGAAAGATTTTATAAGCTCATTCCGCTGCCAAAAGAACCCATAAGGTTAGATCAATGTAGCCTTATAACAGATCCTGCTCTTTTCATTAAAAGTCACTTGGATATTGTGAAATGTCAGAATGGTAATATGAGATTTAAGCCCTATCTGGACAGGTTAACTAGAGTGAAACTATTAATAAGTAGAAATTAATAATTGCAGGGAGGATAATCTTAAGTTCAGTAATTCGAGATTTACAGAAGTATGAAAACAGGTCGACCAACGAAAATGAATGCTGAGATGATAACAGCAATGGAGATTGTAATAGCTGAAAACGTCTTATTTTGCACTGATGAGGAGCTTGTGTTGCTGGTTAATGAAAAATTGCCTCTTGATCTACAATTCAGCTTCGAATCTTACTCTAAGTGGAAAAGAGGAGAAAGCCAAAATGAAAATATGTTATTTAAGGACTTTTTACGGCTTGTAAAAAGAGCACTTATAACCGAAAAAATTACCTTACTTAAAAATTTGCAAAGTGGTGTAATAAATTGGCAATCAAGAGCATGGATTCTTGAGCGGAAATTTGATGAGTGGAATATTAGAAGTAAAGCTATAATCGATTTTAAAGTTGAAAAACTGACTGAAGATGAGATAACGGCAATCTTGAATAGGTTAATTAAGCAAAATAAATGATAGCGCGGGTAAAAGATCTTGATAAAGCTGCGAAGATACTGCTCCTCAGAGCGATTGCAGACGGAACAGTTGATAAAGATTTAATAGATGATAACACACTTGTTGCAACCGAATATAATGATGCATTCTTATTTTTAATGATGACATGTTCGGCAGGAGAGAATGAAACAGAAAGAACTTCTATTGTAATTGGAGAGGCTAGGAGAGGGATGGAAGATCTTCTAAAGCTTAGTAAAGACCATGATTAGGTAGACTTTTTATCAAGATGCCAAGAATAATTGATAAATCCAAGCAGTGAGTAACTTAATGGTCAAAGAGAGTGTATTTATTCCTTTCTATACAGAAACTTTAATAACAGCCTTACTTCTGTAAACCTCGGATTACAGAAGTTCACAATATTCATATTTCTTTTTATTTTCAAGATCCTATGATTTGTCAGTGTAGCGAGGGAAGAACTGTTTTAGCCGGACAATTTGATCACAATCCGCCGGAGTAAATGACAAGTTTTAATATGAGTTTTTTTAAGCCACTGCTCTATTGAAAGTGATAATTAATAAAGTAACAAAAATTTTCATTTAGCGATTTCTCCGCTATTAACTCCATTTATATAAGACTGCAAAACAACAATATGTGAAGTTTTAGAATTAATTCGGGAAGTATATGGGAAACAAGTAGAAGTTTTCAATATACCTGCAAAGGACTTCGAAAAAGACAGGAATAAAAGCTTCCCCAACTTCTATAATTCACTCTTTATAACAGTAAGAATATCGAGTTCGTTGCATCAAGGGCATTTTGTCTGGACGGCAACAGGTAAAATCAGCAATAAATAAAAAATCCTGTTTTGCCGGGTTTTCTACGTTATAATTTTTAGTTAATCAGCTATTTGAGGTCCCGTAATAATTTCCTTTTTGGAGGAGGAATTTGTCTTGGGTCCTTTATAATCTTCAGGTTGGGGAATAAACCTGTAATCTCTCCATACGTATAATCGTTTGAATTAGCCTTTTGAGCTCTATGGCTTTGTGTGTTGGTAATCTTTTGAACCTTAAGTTGAGCTATTTTCCTTATATATAAGACTAAGCTATCGGCTTTTAATTTATCACCAAGATCGAGGTGAGAGGTTTCTTTAAAAAGAGGGTTTTTAGGAGATAGCTCCTTTTCAATTGTTGATTCACTATTAATTTCACAGGAATATTTGTGACATACACCTAGGTCTGGCAGTCTAATTAATGGACCAAAATTTATTTTCCTTGAAATTATTTCAGCCCCATCACATTCAATTGATGCACCAAGGTAAATGTACTCCATTAATAACTATTTTAGTCCAATACCTTTAAGGTCCTTGTTTATCGATCTTGTATCTAGCGAAAAAAGTTCTGAAACTTCATCGATTTTAAATGTACCACCAATCTTAGTAAGGATACTGCTTATGATGTGTAATTGAAATGGATTTTCAAGTCTATTAAGAGTTATGATATACTTTTCAGGATTACTTTCAATTTCCTTTTCAAACTCAGTCTCCGTAATAAGTTTTTCAGATAACTGTAAAGAAAGTTCTAAGAACTCATTTTTTTTAAGTAAATTCCTAATTGCTACAATACAAAAATCATTGCGGAGATTATTGAGAACTTTTTGAAATTGAAACTGTTCTAATAACAAGTTCATCTGAATTTCATTAATTTGGAAACTAACGTACCCATTTTTATTTGGATTATTAAGATTTTCAATAGCTTGAAAGCGAGAACCAGATGGCTTGACATTCTCGATTTTTATTGTGCTTTCACTTTCGGGATATGATGCGATGTTATTTTCCATTTATGAGAATTTTTTGACTTTCTTTATAATGAAGCATTATAAAATCACTACTAAAAGGTGCAATATTTGGGTAGTGGAAATTGAAATTAGTCTGAATACTATCTTTTAATATATCACTTATGATGTTAATTTGGTAATCTTTATGACTACGAGTTTGTTTTATTTGTGTAAGGTCAAATTCTAAGTAATTACAATTTATCTTGCTAATTGTTTTAACGAATGGAATTTCCGTTTTTTTGTCTAGTATATATCGAATGTTAACTCCAAGAGCTTTTAGCGGAGTCTGGGGAAGTAATTCCAAGATTTTGATAATAGTACTTGATGCCAAGTTTGCTTTTTCATTATCATAGCCTTCAAAATTGATTTCTATTAAATTTGTTCGAGGGAATAAGTGGATTCCATGGTATTGAAAGCCAAACTCCATTTCGTCAAAGTTCACCATACCCTGTAAATCTTTAATATCAGTTAGCCCGAATAGGTTTGTTTTAATCCATAGTGGCTTAAAAATCCTTGGATTCCAACTTCCTAATATTACAGTTGATACTTGTGATACTTGAATAGGTTTCATTTGATTGTAGACGAAATTATCTTCTTAAAATTGTACAATAATAAACATATTCAACAACTAAGTTGCATTATCATCTCATCAAAGATAGCTTTTATTGAAGAGATTTCATTGATTTTGCGATTTCCACTAAAATCCCATAACCTATCCTGATGCTATATCTCTAGCCCCCTGGAAATCCACTGGAAGTTCGTATCTACACAAGCGTTTACAGATTCGTGAACAAAGATTATCATTTTTCCCATTCCTTCCTTATTCTCTAAATCTCATCCGGTGTTATAGTTATATGAAAAGTTTAAAATGACTTTAATTTAGCCGAGGACAAGAGTATTACGAACTTCTGTAATTCAAGTTTTAGAGAAGTAGGATTACAATTGGTCTTTGGATTCTTATATCATTGAGGATATTATAAATATCTACTCAATTTACAGGAGTTTCTAAAGATATATTATAAATCGCAAAACCTTTGATAATGCTTCTCATAGCATTGTTTATGCATTATAGGGCTTGGTTATTTTATTAAAAAACAAGTTGAGCTAAATTTGGTGGAATAGGTCCCCCCATTCCGAAACCAGTCTCGGTCACAAAAATGCCGACACTGGAGCCACGTACAACATTTCCTGAAAAAGTTGATGTCCCAACTCTAATCTTCTCCGCCATTATCTGGCATTCGGGTAATTTAAGTTGAATACCTGTGATGATCTTCTCAGAAGAATTAAACTTATATAACTCTATTCCGTTTTTAATAATCGTAAATCCATCTATGTTTAGCATATATTCCACGCCAGTTGAAGGTTTATCTCCCAATATTTCAATTGTAAGTTTATTATCACTGAGGTCAATCACTGATAATCGACTTTTTTGGTCCTGTAGTATTGCCCTCGTTCCCCATAGGATAGGGATTTGAACACCATAAAATTGCTGACCACCAATATTAATATTCATGTGTTTAAGATATTATTGATTTTAGTGAATTAAGTCTATCTAAAAAGTCATTTTCAAAAAAGTTAACATTAATGGAAGTATTAAGAGATTTATCGCCCATTGCCTTCTCATCGTATAGATTATTACTAAGTTGGACATTTGTAATTGTTTTATCTTCGAGGTGAATTTTAATATCAGATTGAAATTCTTTGTCGTTAAGACCTAAAACTTTCAAGTGAAAAAATACATCAGAAGGACCATCTTTACCTTGTATAAACTTTACATTACTTATACCTTTTAATAGAGGATTATCTACTATTGGTAAATTATTCTCAAGGAATATTTTCCATAGGCTAACAAGCAATATTTGAATAATTTTTCCATTTGGAGTCTCAACATCCAGATAATCCATTGCAGCTTCGAGATTATTCACTCGAACCAGATTTACCTTTGAAGCTTCTTCATCTCCAGATTGATTTAAATGTAAACGATCATTGCTAACTAACAATGTTCCTGAGCTCTCCGAAGCAATTCTTAAAGCAATTTTCCACACGATTAAATCTCTCATCTCATCGCTTTTAATATCAGGAGGGTGTGGTGGAAGATGTAGGCAGGCTTTTTCATGTGCATAATTGAAATCCTCAATTTTTGGTTCAACAAGAGTTACATTTTTTACTTGTTCTTTTAGAAGCAGAATAAGGTCTGGTGTTTTAACCAAGTCTTCAGGATTAAACTTTTCATAGTCTATTTGGAATTCTTTAAGAAGTTCTGATGCATTCTTTAAATCTTGGATTTTTTGTCTTCTCGCCTCATTTTGTTTTCGGTCAAATTCAAGCTTGGTAGTTAATGTGATTATTATTTCATGTCCCTTTTTATCACAAGCTTTAAGGAAAGTTATAATTCCACTGGATAATCGGGATTGAATTAATATACTCGAATAAATAATACTTGCATCAAGAATGACTTTCATAATGAGGAGGCATTAAGAAGTTTTATCTAAGCATAAGTAAATTAATGATTTTATGGTAAAGTTAAATTTTATTTTATCTTCCTCCAGTTATAATGCCCGTTATTGAAAGGTTTAAAAAGCAGTTAAAGGATATGGATAATACCCTGCCTGAACTTCTGTAATGAACATTTTATAGAAGTTAAATGCCCTCGAGCTGATTTCGAGGGCTGGTACTCGCTGCATTCCACGTGCTGATTTAATCTGATACCAATAATGTAATTATAAAACTTTCCGGGGTCAGAAACAAATCTATTTTATCGATACCAAAATTGATTAGCTGTATATGCGCTTAAAACTAATTTTCCAAAATATTTAAAATGAATCGTATAAAATTAAGGTATTGACAATCGGGAAACTTGTGGGAAACAATAAAGAATTGGGTTAAGTTGAAGATGAATACAAAAACATAATACACACGAACAAATATTTTGACCTCCTCCCAAAAATCCGGACCATTATAAATTAGAGTTTTCGGGCAATTGTTGTAAATTTAAAAACAATAGTTGTCATGAAGAAATCGAAGTTTACGGAATCGCAAATTGTATTTGCATTGAAGCAGGCTGAAACGGGCACCTCCGTTGAAGAGGTTTGCAGAAAAATGGGCATCAGTGAAGCTACTTTTTACAATTGGAAGAAAAAATTTGGAGGCTTGGGTATTTCTGAACTTAGAAAGCTTAGGCAACTAGAAGAAGAAAACCAGCAATTAAAAAAACTTGTTGCGGACCTTAGCCTAGATAAACAAATGTTGCAAGATGTTTTAAAAAAAAAGCTTTGAGACCAACCCATTTAAGGGGGTTGGCTCAAAGTTTATTAGATGACTATCGTATTCCTGTTCGAAGAGCATGTATGGTTGTGTTATTACACAGATCTGTTTGGTATTACAAATCGAATAAGCGTGATGATTCATTATTAAGAATGAGAATGAAAGAGATAGCGCATACCAGGGTCAGATATGGGTGTTGGCGTATTTTTACACTTCTGCGAAGAGAAGGATGGCGTGATAATCATAAACGTGTTCATAGACTTTACTGCCTTGAAGGATTGAACTTAAGAACAAACCGGAAGAAACGTATCAGATCAGGTTCACACCGATTAGAGCGACCAGATCTAATATCTATAAATCAATGCTGGAGTATGGATTTTGTCTCAGATCAGCTGTTTAATGGTAAGAAATTCCGGGCCTTAACTATAGTTGATAATTTTAGTCGAAAATGCCATGCAATTTATGTTGGCCAGTCTATCAAAGGACAAGATGTTGTTTCAGTAATGGAAAGAATTAAGGTTTATCAATCAATCGTACCACAAAGAATACAGGTTGATAATGGTAGTGAATTTATTTCCAAAGATTTTGATAAGTGGGCATATGAAAATGGTGTAACTTTGGATTATTCAAGACCAGGTAAACCAACTGATAATCCGTTTATTGAATCATTTAATGGAAGCTTTCGCGATGAATGCTTAAATGTGAACTGGTTCTTATCATTGGAAGATGCTTTTAATAAAATTGAAGCCTGGAGACAAGAATATAATAGTTATCGACCTCATAGATCTTTAAATGGAAAAACCCCAAATGAAACAGAAAGTTTGTATAAATATCAGCCCGAATTCTCTACTTTAGAGTGGTCCTAAAAAGGGGGAAGCGTCATCAGCCCGAATTCTCTACTTTAGAGTGGTCCTAAAAAGGGGGAAGCGTCATATTTAATAAAATTCTAATTTTAATTGGACCGAATTATAGGGAAGCCGACAAATGGACGATTTCCTAGGATTGTTCTATCTTAAAGTATTTATAACTCAAGTAAAGTGTTTCCAATTTCCGAGAGTGCAGGTTAGAAAATATTCTCTGTAAGAATTTTATATTATAGAAAAAAACTCTGTCCATGTACAGAAACTACCATAAATATAAAATCTTTAAAAGGTTTCTATTAGATTTCATTACGCCATGGAGAATAATCTCCAGCCAATAGTCTATCTTCATAATAATATCTCCATCCTTTCAGATCCTTACGAAATCTTGATAAACTGTTTTTAATGTATTGTCTAGTTCCATTCATTTTATTAAGGCTAATTGAAAGGAGCTCCATCTCAGGATTACCATCATCGTCTAACTGAACATAATAAGAAATTGGCTCATCAGGATAAAAATCTTCAGCATTGTCATTCGTAATTTCAAGAATTCCTCTCTTTTCCTTTTGTGTTATTTTTATAAAATCGTCTATGTATGCCATATGAGTCTCACTAGAAGCATCTCTCAGCCTATCCATCTGCCTTACTTTGCACCGTAATCTCTGTGAAAAATAAGTTGGTGTATGTATCTGAATTATAATATTATACGTAAGTTTTGTAAAATCAACCCGTTGGAGATTGCAAATAGAATCTAGCCATATGTTAAAGACAAATGAATCACGATTTACAGTTTGGTTGTACTCTAAACGTAAAATTAAAGTATTATTAAATTTCGGGATTAAATCTTGATCCTCTTTATAAAACTTCAAATTCGTAACAAGTTTAGAATCTGTGATTAAGGGACCCTCTATCTCTTTAGTATTGTGATTTAAGACCGACATCATCCAAGAAGGACTAAAAGAAAAATGTGGGAATTGAGGTCTTGCCCAAGTTTGCAAAGTATCACATAGGACAAGTAATGCAGCAAGTGGATGTTTTCCAAAATCAATCTTTAAACGCTGACAATTATGTTTTGAAATTGCATCTACTGAGTCTTCATATGATTCAATTTCACTATGTTTCTTAATATTATCAATTAAAGATTTAAGATGATAAGCTCCAATTAATCCATGATCTTTAAATGGTTTATCTAGACTTTCACTAAATTCCTTACTTTTATAAAATTCTTCAAAATCAGCTTTCATCTTTAATGAGGTTTTATCTTTCTCATTAATGGTTCCAGTGAGTATGTTATTTATTTGGCCACGTAATGAAGAAAAAGCACCAGAATTGAAAAATTCTAGCCAATCCTTAAGTCCATCACAAACATCAATTGCATAACCAATATCGTGTAAAATACTAGCTAAAAACCAAAGCTGAGCTTCATTTTTAATACCTTTTAGAAATTTATTCTTCTTTGACCTAATCGGATATGAATCTAAAATGATTTGACCTAATATATATACATCAATAGTGTGGAAGAAATGATCTCTGTAGAAATCTTTCATCATATGCAAAGAGGATTCACCCCTTGCAGCATGTCTTAAATGACTTGCAATGTGTAACCTCTTATCTACACCCAAAACTGAATATGCATAATGTGATAAAACCCAAATTACTGATTCAATAGAATCATAATTTAAGAGATTTCCAGCTAAAGTTTCTGCTATGAACCTGCTTAAATTGTTTTTATTGGCAATACAAGTATCTGGACCATTTTCTTTTGTTGACTTTATTAGAAATTCTTTATTATTAGTAATTTTTAAAAGAAGGTACTTATACAAGTAATTATTGAAAACCGAATTAGCTGACACGGCTAGTAATATTTCCTTAATTATTCGGTTTGTATAATCAATAGCAGCGTTAAACGAGATGTCGGTATTATCTAATCGCCAGAGATACCAATTGATTATTCCCCTTTCATTAGCGTCAAAACCGACACCAACATCACAAGGCCATTTTCTTTCTAAGCAACAATGCCAATCTTTGCCAAATGTTCTTATTCTATCTTTAATATCTAATAAAATTTGACTATTGGTATCGTAAAGCTTCTTATTGGTTACTGTAATTTCATAAAGTTTGCAGATGTCTGTATTATTAAGCCAAGGATGTATTTTATCAGCTTCGGAAAACAGATCCATTAATAATTCTAGATTACACTGTTTATAACCAGAAAGGTTTTTTCTAAACTTCAATAACTTTTCAGCAAGAATTGCGCTCCAACTTTGCGGATAAATTTTTAATGCTAAATTTCTATTTACTTGCGAGAGTTCATTATTTTCTATTCTTGTTAAAAATAACATTAAATAGTGTGCTTTGTCTATCGAAATAAGAGATGAAATATTTACAGATAAAACTATCCCTTCATATCTATATTCTAATTCCCCAAAGATTTCTTCAACATCTAATGAACTTAAAGTCGAATAAGATTCAAATAAGTGATGTTTAATAAAATTAGCATTGCAAATTTGGTTTATCTGATCTGATTTAAATCCTTTTTGGCATATTAATTCAAGATCATCTATTTTCCTTATCAAAAATGAACAAGAATAGTCAGAAGGCACTATATCAAGAATACTGTCCCAGATTTTCTTTAAACAGTTTGGTAATGGAGCATCTCCAGAGGTATCAGGGAAAAGTTTATTAAGAAAACTTATATTATTGAATTTATAATCTGGATTTGAGAATACTTCAGACATCGTAATTTGATTAACTTGAACTATTTTAAGATATCTTCAATTGCATTATGTATCACATCAAGTGGTTGAGGTTTAGTAAAATATTTTGCATTTAGTTCTTTGATAGAAAGTATAATAAAGTTATTTTGTCTACACGTGAAGAAAATAATAGGTGACTCTTTCGGAATTCCTGATGATTCATATATTCCTTCTCGAATATCTCTAGCAAATCTGAGTCCAAGATCATCTTCCCTATATTTCTTTTGCTCTATATCGGTTCTGATTTTAATCTTAGATACTGGTGCATCCAAAGCTGATTCTTCTAGTTCCTGAGCAAGCATTATATCAAGAATGAAAACAAAAACTGTCTTATTTTCTGTTATAAATTTTCGTCTATGCAAATCTTCTTTAAAAGTTTTAAGATCCCTGTAATCTATAACTTCATAATTAAGTCCATTTTCAAGATTCCACTTAAAGTTTTCTCGATTTTTCTTATCATCATCTATAAGGATTAATATTTTGTTTTTCATTTTATTATTCCTCCATTCGAATTGGTATAGTTACTTTTACAGTTGTAATATAATTATGATACTCTTCAGTACTTTTAAATTTCAGTTTTGGATCTTTTATACTAGTAAATTCCAATTTCCCTCCTAACAGATCACCAAATACTTGGTTTGCGATGTAAATCCCCATTCCTGTCCCAGTACGATGTCTTCTATAATCGAAAACCTCACCACGTCCACCGATGGATTTTATTTTTCCCATTTTGTCATCTGGAATGCCAATTCCATAATTTTCAATTTCTAAAATAAAATCGCCAGTGTGTGTGGATTCATTTATAATAATATATTTATCATCAAAAGAGTATTTAATTGCATTATCAATTAAAGCTGCAATTGCTCTATTTAACTCACTATATTCACAGACAACAAACGCGTTTTTTACTCCAATATCCAAATCGTGGTCTAAATAGTAAAAGTTGATTCTACGGATTTGTGCTGTTGCTTGAAAAAGTTCGATATTCTTTAAAATAGCGTCATGAATATTTATACTTTCAAGTTTATCTGATAGATTACTTTCTACATTGGCTGTCAATTTTTCAATCCTGCTTGTATGTTCTTTAATTGCAGAATCTATGATTGACCTTTGATTTAATAATTCAGGACTGCAAGGCTCATATCCTTTCTTTAAGAGGATATCATATTTATCTATATTCCCAATGATATACTGTTCACTAGTCCTTAAATCATGTCGAGTTAATTCTACATGTTTTTCAAAAGCGTAATGAGATTCAATTTCCCTTAAATTTAGTCTCATTACCTCATCTAATCGAAAAATCCTGTTTAATAGTGAGGAAAGATATTTTTTTGATTTTTCGGTAATAACTCTACAACCTTCGTCAACTTGCAATAAACAAATAGTATAAATTTGAGTTGACTTACTAATATGACAGTACAATATAAAGTTCTTTTTTATTGCAAGACTTTCTCCCACAGCAATTTGAAGAAATTTTGGCAACTTAATTGGATTCGTTATATTGGATATTTCTTGTAATTGCTGAAAACTAACGCTTAAAGTCTTACTATCCCACCATTTAGATGAGTTCATTGCTACGAGATCGAAATTTATATTAAGATCTTCTCCATTCCCTTTTTGATTATGAAAAATACCAATTCGTTCGATAAATATAAATTTCGATTGTATTTTTAAGAGTACTTTTTGAAGAGAAATTTGCCATTTTAATAGAGTTTCTGGCCTTACTTCTGCTAATTCATCCATACATTTATTTTCAAATATGGAATGGTCATTTTGCTCTTGTAAATCAAATTCATTCTTCTTTGAATGATACATTGTATTAAATAACTCTACTGCAAGGTTACCAAATCCCAAGAAGTCTTTAAATCGCTTAATTAATTCCTGTAAAGTAACAGAATGCTTAATAATTTCGTTTGCTATTTTCTTTTCAAGATTATTCTCATTAGAATTACCTATTGGATTTGTGGAGCTGATTAATTTATGGATACAACTGGGATAAATAGTATTTAAATCCTCTACCGTAATTGTCCCATAGTCAACATATTCTGATATTTCTTTAAATGCAGATCTCCAGTCTGTGCTTTTAGCCTGTAGCTCAGTCAATACTTGACCTGCAAAAATGACTCCATACAAAGAATTATTTATCCAAATAGGGTATGACATATCCCACATCTGCATATGGCAGCAGTAGAGAAGTGGTTGTCTGCCTTTTTCTAAAACATATTTCTTAACTATTGTTTTGTCAAACTGAATACATTTTGCTTCTTGATTACATATGTTCCTATAATAATTACAGAATGGGTGATAGTTTCTTCTATTATTCAAATCTCCGCTGGATGGATTAATACAGATAATTTCCTCATCAGGAATAGAGGGAATATTATTTCTTTTTAAATAATATATTGCCACGCCAGAAAGAGTATAATTATTGTATCCACGAAGGAAACTTTCTAGCAATGGTTGGTCAATAACGTCAAGTATGTTTTGAGGTTGGTTAATTTGCGGTTCAGTTTTCATTACAATTTATATTCTAAATGAAATGAAAAAATACTAAAACCAATAATAGTAATTTCTTGTAACTTTTCAAAATTGGTTACAAATAGCAGCTTTTTATATGGGTGGGATTGTAAAGATTAAAGAAAGGGAAAAAAGTGCTACCTACAAAAGGAAATTCAAACAATTAGAAACGTGATTAGGTAAGAAGGAGCCATTGATAGTTCTAAGTTCAAAGATTTTGATTATAATCAAGGACAATCATTTGAAAGTTGGGAAAATGACAAGATTCTTTCATCAGCGATTGAAAGATTAAGGGAGGTCTGTCTATTAACTGTCGGACAAGCTATTCAGCAAGAGATTAAAAAAGTATATACTAAAGTGTCCTTCCCCCCGGATTCAGGGTTTGAACAACTAAAGCATATTGCACCAGATGTAAATTGGACTTCAATACATATCAAACTTAAACCGTGCGTGATAGAGTGCCTTGAGGATGACATCTTTTACATTATTTTTCTTGATCAGACCCATGAATTTTGGAGAACTAAAAAGAAAAATACTAAGAGATAAACGAAGCTCAAAAACCTTATGCAAATAACAAAGCAATTAAATAGACAATGTTCTGAGATCCAGGGATAATCTGAAAAGAAAGTAGGATTTTTTATATGTTTGTAAAGAGTGAATTACAGAAGTTCTATCAACTATATAAATCCACTTGTCCTTCGGGTGAATTGTATCCCAGAATAGATTTTATCTCGCTATATAGCGTATTCACCGCTTAATAACAATATTGATAATCAAGCTATTAGATTTAGTTCAGAATAATATGGGAAGCATATGAGAAACATTTTAATAAATGTATAACAAGAGATATGACCAAATAAGCAAAATCTGAGATAGAGATAGAATGGAGCGAACCAGACCACACTCAGTTTGAGAAGCTCAGTCCTAAGCCTTACAAGCAGAGGGTCGGGGGTTCGAATCCCTCATCGCCCACTTGAATGTCAAGCACTTACAGAGTTTTAAAAGTAAGTGTTTTTTTATTGCATAAAATTTGCAAACAACCCCACCCCTATTGTTTAGACCATATATTTTATTGTTCGTAATATTCAAGTAAAAAAGCCCCCGGAGCTGATTTCCGAAGGTTAATTCATATCTCAGAATTGTTGGGTTATTTAATTGACTAATCTGTGAAAGTTATTCTAGTGCATGAGATAATTAATTTGCTGAGTTCAACCTCCTTAAATCTTTTCTTTATTATTTGTGATTGCACTCTTTTTATCCGAAGGTTTATTATTAGTATTATCTTCTTTCTCCTTTGGTAATATATTATTTATTATTATTTTAGCACTTTCTTTATTTTCATTCCAAATTGATAAGACCTCTTCAGCACGAACTTTCAGAGTATTTGTTTCCACTATTTTTATTGAAATGTCTGTAAAATATCCATTAATAGGTAAATAGATAAAATCAGTTCTATGTTTGTATTTGATATTTTCATCCGTTTGTTCCTTTACATCAAAAACGGGTTTACCAAATTTCACTGAAGAAATAACGAGAGGGGATAATTCCAGTACCTTTTTTTCTCCATTAACTAAGAAAGTAGGTTTTATTTCAATAGAATAATCAAAAGTATGACCAAATTTCCTCCAATGCTTCATTGTTTTTGCAGATGAGCGGTCAAGATATAAGGATTCAACATAATAGACCATTCCTATTGAATCAATCCCTTTTGGAACAAACTTGATTGTTAAGGCATCCTGATTGTCTAATGTACGATTAAATGTAAAACTCGGAATTGAGTGATTGGCAACCTCTAAGTAACTCTTATTTTTGCTATATTCAGCAGTAAAACTTTTGACTCGATTTTCTAATAACCTATTAGTTATTTGAAAGGCTATATCAACCACGGACGGGAGAAGCTTTGTTATAATTGGAGCAATTCCCTTTCCTGCCTCTGCCTGGGCAGTCTTAGTTTCTTTCGTTACAGCAACTTCTTGGGGAAAATAAATTAACGGTTTCTCGAATATCACATCAATATCTTCAGATACGAAGCGAATCCTTTTGCCATCTTTATCAAAAACACTGTTTTTGAGCATCTAAATCAGAATTTAAGTTAGAAATAGTCAGTAATTTTTAATAATATCTAAAGACTTATGCAGTATTTGATAGCCTAAAAATTATTGTAGTTTCCAAAACTCTAAGGATGAGTTCAAGTTATTTTATTATTTCTCTACAGCTAATAATCGTTGCTAAGTACAAAGTTATACTAGCAAAAAGCCAAAGTCAAATTTATTTTGACATGAAGCTCTGCAAGCTGATTATTGTATGGGCTGGCACCTCTTAAGTTCCCATCATTATCTGCTCTCTTATGCCTACAAATGATTTCTCACAACCTTGTACATTCTAAACCTAATGAAAATACTTTTAGTTAGGAGGAACTGCAAGGTTCTATTGCTTATCAACCTGGAATATTCAAAGAGAGGTTACAAAGCTGTTTTAGAAGTAGATAATAAATTATCATGAATAGCTGATTTCCGTTCTATACTGTTATTCTACTCCTGAAATAGGAATAGATTTATTGACAATAAATTGACAATATCCAGTCATCCATTTCATTAAAGTTTGTGAATGGATAAACGGTTTGGAGATTATCCCGAGTACTTATCGCTTTCCCAATTTGCTAAAGGAAAGATGAGGTTCGAGGCAGGTAGCGCCTTTTGTCCATGTGCAAATGGCACCTGGATATGTATGAGCCATTGAGTCGCACTCACTTTTGGTGATACCATTTTTGCAATATGTATTACCCATATACACCATTACGCATCTACCAGTTGGTTCAGTCGAAATGGGCTGTACTATTGCTGTCTTTGTTTTTGACTTCCATTCTGGCTTCTTTCTTAGTTGAACTTTGTTAGCTATTGTTAACCTCCTGGAAACTGATTCTTTTTGAGGTACAGAACTATTGATAGTCTTTTTAGTGTTTTGCTTTGCAAGCGGCTTTTTTATTTTAGCCATCTTTTTCGTGACAGATTTTTTCGCCATTGTATTTAAAATTTTATAATTTACTAATAAAAAAGAATTTTGATGTATTTGCGTATCGACTTGACTTCGGCACTAACGAATACTTCTCCCTTGGTAGTATCAGATGTAAGAGTAGCGGTAGCATATCGGTAAGGATCAACGATTGAATCGGCAAGTTGCTTTATATTTTTTGCATTGACCTGAATAAAAGAACCAGCAGTAGTTGAGAAGGCGATTTCCAGGGCACCCGCCTCAATAGGGATTCTTGCCCTGATCAAGGTTTTGCCCTTCTGGTCCGATTGTATATAAGATGTTGGAGTAGAAAGCTGAAGGGTCTTTTCGGGATCTATTGAATCAGGATCTTCAAGTGGACTATTACAGCCTATCGCCAAGCAAATAATTATTGTTGAAAATAATATCTTTTTCATGGAATATAAAGTTTAGAGATGGGCGTAAGAAGCGTAGCAATATTAATGTCAAAAGAAATCCCAATATAGAAAGATTGCTTAATGTGGTTTTGGGTAATTAGCGGATTGGCATCTTTTTGCATAAAGACCATATTTCCAGCAACAACCCTCATTGGCTGAAAGAATGTACGAGCAACCCAGTTTCCGTAAGAATAACCATATAATGGAGAACGAAATCCTATTCCGTAAATAAAATTGCCAGCTCCAGAAGGCTTATCGATGGGTTGTTTGGTATCCGAATATATTGTAAAAGGGGAAATTCCAATGAAAAAGCTAGTCCTCAAAGCTACCTGCCTCTTAAAGCCTTTTATTTTCCCAAGATCAGCATCTTGATTGATAGCAGTAAGGTAAAAATGTGCAGAAGTGAAACCAAATACACCAACTATATGGGGTGAATAGGCAAAGCCAAAGTCAAGTTTAACATAGTCACTTAGTTTGGTTCTTGTCATGGTGGATCTGTCTATCTGCGAACCTTTCATTTCCCTTCCTGTACTGTCGCAAAATATTAACCTGAAGGAGTAAGTCTTGCCAGGGGAAAGAAATTTTCCCTTCACATTCGATTCATAGAACTCGCTAAAATCAAAAATCATATAAAATGAATCTCCAAACCTGTTATAATCTTTGATAAATTTCGCGGAATTTAAATTAGCCCCCTCGGTAAAAAAAAGCTTGGCCGTCATAGATTTCGTGGGCACATCGTTGACGATTAGGACGAAAGGGTTGTCAAAAGGAAGGTCACTGGAAAGAGCCAAGGTTTTACAACTAAAAGTCACGTTAGTCGCTCCAGAAACATAATCTGGCGGTTGTGAAAACCCTTGATGTATTAAGCATAAAACAACAATTAAGACAGTTGCGTGCTTTTTCATTCTTTCGTAGAAAAGTTAAAGGTTGCAATCCTTAAAGTTTTTTCACGTCCATTGTGGATTTATATTAGATAAAATCCATTGACTTATTCAAAGTTACGAAACAAAGACAATACAAAGCAAATTTATTTGTTAACTGAATTACTGCCCAATAAGCCAATATCCATGAAATAAAAAAGCCCCCGGAGCTGATTTCCGAGAGTCGGAAATAGGTTGATGATATTCGCTAATTCTTCTACTAAAGAACGATGAGGTACAATATAAGCACTTGTCCGACCGTATTCTCAAACCTCGATTTATGCTTCAACAGCATAGGTTCTGAAATAAAGGTTCCAATTCTATCATTTGGATATCTGTCACGCTTTGATTTTGTTAATGAGGTTCTGTTCAGAAACTTTTATGATCATAAGCAAGCTTAGAGTTTTTAAAGAATACATAAATGTTTCCCATATATTTCTAAAAATTCACATGTAATCACCTAATTAGTTGTTGAACAGGCTGATAAGATTTAGATTAATAGCGGATAAACAGCTAATCAATTTCAGTGATTGATAAAATAAATTTGTTTCTGGTACCGGGATGTTTTAATATTGCGTTGGTATCAGATATATTAAGTACGGGAATGCAGCGAGTGATTGCCCTCGATCTTCAGCAGATTGGGGGCTTAAATTTTAATAGATCTTTTTATTGGAAATAGTTAACTTTGATAGAATAAGATACTTCCCAAATTTTTAAAAACTTTAATAATTATCTAGGTAATGCAATGGATCAAGTCATTCTATAAAAGCAACAAAAGGAGAAGAAATAAAAATGTAGTAATTAATTTGGTCGAAACAGGGGCAGAAATCTCAGGAAGTGTTGCTGGTTCTGTAGTTGGTGGTATTGTAGCAGGTCCTGCGGGTATGATAATTGGAGGAGCTACTGGTCCACTTCTGTCTAGAGCTTTAAGACAAGTTGCTAACGAAATAAAAGAAAGATTAATAAGCCCTAGGGAGGAGATAAGGATTGGAGCGGCCTATGCTTTCGCAATAAATAAACTCAATGAAAATCTGAATAATGGTAAACAATTTAGGACTGACATCTTTGAAATAAAGTTTAACCAAAGAACAGACTCTGAAGAAATTTTTGAAGGCATAATACTTAATGTTCAGAAAGAATATGAGGAACGTAAAGTAAAATTTCTAGGTAACCTTTATGCGAATATTTGTACCAATCCAATAATAAGTAAGGAGCATGCAAATCAATTAATTAAAACTGCAAGTTCTTCTTCATATCGTCAATTATGCATATTGCAATTATTTTACCAAAGAAATACTACAGCCTTATCTTCGCCTCCTTCAAATAGACTACATAATTACAGGATTGAAAAAGGAGATTTAATAGTAGAGATTAGGGACTTACAGCAAATGGGGCTTTTAAGAGTATTATCAAGGTTAAATGACGTTGATGATAATTCTTCGCCAATTTTACAGGAGGATATTAGTATTTCACATGTTGGAGTTCTATTTTGCGAGATGCTGTCTTTAAGTGAGATAAACAAAGGAGATATTGACCATTTAAAAGCAGACATTTATGAAGTTGCCTCAATCTAACGACTCATGTTGGTAAATGTCTTTAGGATTGTTTTAGTTTTGAAAGAAATACTTTAATAATTTTTGATTAAACCCTGCTATAGATGAAACGACCTTTGAAAGAAGAATTAGAACAGTATTCAGCCTTTTATGAAAAAGACACTGATTTTGCATCTAATGCTAGATTAATGCAAAGTAAATGGAGAGTTAAAAAGAACTATCCGATAAATACTACAAAGAGATCAAACTATGGCAATTTCATTGATACTGAATTTGCTGAGAAAGAGAAGATTAACTTTCTGACCGCCAAGATACAACATCTTGTAACAGAGAAAATTATGGAAATAAGGAGAAACGGAGGGTTAATTGGAGAGCCAAGGATATGGAATAATCTGTTATCCTCACAGCCATTATGTTTTAATCTATTCGGAGAATTAACATTCGATCTAAATCTAGCAAGCAGGTATTTCCAAAAACTATTCCCAGACACTATTTCTTCAATAGAAAAAGTTGAATTTGAATATTCAACAAAAAGGGACAACCCTGATAACTCAGCATTTGATGTGTTCATTGAGTATTATAACCTAAACCAACAAAAGTGTTTTTTTGGTATTGAGGTTAAATTTCAAGAAAACTTGATGGAAGAATCTACAAAGAAATCCAATAAGATATTCCAATCTCATAAATCTGAATATATTAAGATGACAAACGATTGTAAATTCTTCAAAATAAATTCCATTGATAAATTGTGCAAAGCACCTCTAGCTCAGATTTGGAGAGATCACCTATTAGCATGGAACATGAAACAAGATTATTATGATGGTTTTTTTGTTTTCTTATATCCATTTGAAAATAAAGAATGTCATAGTGGAGTAGAGGAATATAAAAATTTTCTAATAAGCAATAATGAAAAAGAAACAAAGTTCTATCCTAGGGATTTAACCGAATTCATATTAGCGTTGAAAGTTATTTTTTATGAAAACTGGATTAAGGATCTAGAAGAAAGATATATTCTAAAGAGTTAATTATTAATCATATAAATAAAAATCTAACTTACTTACTTATCATGGCTGAATTCTTAGATACACAGGGCGTATCATATTATTTAAAGAAGTTAATCAATAATGCTAATGATAAACTGTACTTGATAAGTCCCTATTTACAGTTAAACAATCAGCTAAAACTTTCCCTTGAAGATAGACACAAATTTTCAATCGATATTATAATAATTTATGGGAAGGTGACTGATATTAATCCTGAAGATAGTGAGTGGTTAAAATCGATGCCAGGAATAAAACTGATGTTTCATAAGGACTTACATGCTAAATGTTATTTCAATGAGAAAGAGGCGATTATTACCTCTATGAATCTTTATATGTTTTCTCAGCAGAATAATGTGGAGATGGGAATATATATATCAAAAGAAAAGGACGAGGACCTGTATAAGCAGGTCGCTGGCGAAGTAGATCGAATCAAAAGAGGTAGCGAACATAGAACTATTACTGTACAAAAAGTTGAAACGATCAAGACTGAACTGAAAAAGATACCTATCGAAAAAAACTTTGCTAAAACCGACAAAAAACTAATTGGCTTTTGTATTAGAACTGGAGTTGAAATTCCATTTAATTTGGATAAGCCGCTCAGTAAAGAAGCTTTCAAAATCTGGAATGAATATGCTGATCCAGAGTATCCTGAGAAATTTTGCCATTTTTCTGGAGAACCATCATATGGAAAAACTTGTGTAAGTAGACCAATTCTAAGCAAAAATTGGAAAAAAGCTCAGGAAAAATACGGACTAATTTGAAAGTTTTTGTAGCCGTTAATTCGGATGAGATTTTAATAAGATACCAATAGTTCAGGATTATATCAACCTTGCTGTGAGATGCGGAGATAATCCCTTGTGAAACTCGATTTTATATATTTGTAAAGAGTGAATTATAGAAGTTGGTGAAACATTTATTCCTAGCTTTTTCGAAGTCCTTTGCATCGATTGAGAAAGTTGTTAGTTAACTTACGATCTCTTGAAAACTTCTACTTGTTTCCCATATACTTCCTGAATTAATTCTAAAACTTCACATATTGTTGTTTTACAGTCTTATATAATTTAAGGTAATAGCGGAGAAATCGCTAGAAAATAGAACTTTACTGAAGTCTTATTCCTAAAAGTCTGTTCTATTAGTAGAGATTTTAATTATGAATATAGATTCATCAGGAAGTACAATCTTCTATAACTGATATAATTGTCCTTCTATGACTAAAATCAAATGTTTGAAGTTAAGTTTCTTATGTTTATTTTATTCAAACCAGACAATTAGAATCGAGAAGGTTAGCCTTCAAACTATTTATAGAAAATATGAATTTACCTTTTTCTCCAATTCCATGGTGGAACTGTGTCAGATAAACTCCAGAGTCCTAGTTTATTTTTCCTTGCATAATTTTCGGCATCAGCATATTGTTGGTCTGACGAATATCTTTTAAAATGCCAAGAATAGCCACCTTTTATAGAAAGCAGATTTATATCTTGTTCTTCAATAAATAGAGTTCCTAGAGCCCTCCCATATATGTCAGTTCCCTGCCTTTTGAATAGTGCATCTTTGTGAAGGTATTGCGAAAGGAATTCTGCTGATTCTTTACTAAAAGGTTGGTCGTTTTCTGGCGCATCAGTTCCCAGCATTCTTACAGTTAAAGAACCTTCCGGTGTTTGAAATACGAATGTGTCCCCATCAATAACTCTAATAATAGTACCATTAAGCGATTGAGAAAACATCAGCACAAATGAGAACAAAAAATTTACTATTAAAAGAATTATTTTCAAAAGCAAGTTATGGATTTTCCAAATTCAAAAGTAATGATTTTGAGGCGTAAAACTTACATCATTACTTCTCAATTCAAATATTGTTATTTACCAATTAAATTATTCCAATACTCCCAAACCATAACCATTGCCAAGGTATCAAGTTCACAGTATTTCAAGAGTCCCTTAATAATCCTATTTCTTTCTGTATCAGAGATTTTAGTGAATTGCATCTTGGCATATGCGGTCATTGCCGCACCACCTTCTTGTATATTGCTTCTCATAAGAAATTGCTCTATTTGTTCATTATCAATACCCTCAAATATGGGTGGCAACAAATCGTAAGGATTGATTAATTTACCTTTATCATCTACCTTAATCCAAGTCCACCCATTTTCAAAATTCAAACTTTTAATTTCTGAGGTTTTGCCATAGATAGGTTTTGAATATTTGGCTTGGATATAATCAGAAGAATTTAATATTGCAGGAAGAACGAGTTTTAATGAGTTTGAGCCACCCATCAGCGGATGATAGTAGTAATTTCTTACGAGTCTTAACATATCTATCATATCTCTTTCTCCCTGATAATTGTCATCATGAGTGATGGACTTAATGAATTCCATTAAATATTGTTTATCAGGAACTTCATTAACATTAGCTTCTTGTAACTGGCTCATGATTTGATTGAGTACCGTGTTTTCATGCGCAGCATACCGAAATATTGATCCATTGTCATGCTCAAGTTCCTTTTTAAGGTTTCTAACAAACTCAAAATTTGGAAACATTCCTTTCTCTTCGCATAGGTATTGTCCTTTATGTTCAAGGGTAAAATCAGAATTCACTATGTGATGTGAAAATTGAAAGGCAATTTGTTCGTACGGCCTGCGACCTTTAAAGAATGGAATTGCTACCATAGATGTTTCAAAGTCAATAAAATGAAGTGGGTAAACAAATGAATTGATCTCTGCTTTTAAACCATCAATGTTAATATAAGGTTCAGGATCATGGTCTACAGTTTTTCTTATCTGCAGCCACTGTCTTTCAGTTCTAGTCAATTTACCATCCAAGTTGGATTCAATATTCCCAATATGTTCCGGTTTAACATCACGCATCAAATAAATTCCAGAATCAATTAATTCTTGTTTTCTTCGATAGTCCCAAATATCCAAGATTCGTGGCAACTCGAACATTTCATTTTCCCACCCCAACTGTTTTGACCAGCATTCTTTAAACCCTGATATTTTACCTTCTTTTTCTTCCTCGATTGTAACTTGATATTCACAAATTTTACAATCCTTATGGATTGGTTTAATAATTCGCTCATCTTTTTCAAAATGATCTGCCAAAAAATGAATATAATCGATAAAACTCATTTCGTTAGGACCATAAGATTCTGTTCCCTGATGTATTTTATCAATAAGATCGTCAACACAAACTCTAATTAACACCTCTTCGCCGAGACCTGCTTTAGAAATATCTCCTACAATTTCGATAGTTGTCATTTCATCCTCAACTGTTTTCAATAGGAATTTTTGATTTAGACCGTCAACTGTCGCAGTAGCGTTTTTGTCTGCAAGCATAAAATAAGTTTGTACCTCCCAATCCGGATATGCATTTTTTATGACATACTTCTGAAAAGCAACATCATATATATAATCATTCCATACCGAGTCTAAAAATCCTTTTTTTGACAACATACCATTGAAATCAGTGCTATCAAACGATTTTGATTTTACTTCATATAATTTGACTCTATTTCCAGTTTTATCTATAATGTCTGCTCTAATGAAGAGGTTTTTGAATTGGAAAGCACCTTCAAAAATGACAATGTTTTTTTGAGTTAATAAAGTTTTGGTTTGTTTTAGTGACACATCATAACTGCGTTCATGGATTTGAATTCCGTTAGGATGATAACATCTGGCTAGGGCCCCTACTTGATAACCACCTTCGGCCAAAGCTTCTAAAAAAGGATCATCTTTTTTTTCATCTGGATATTGAGGTTTCCCAGTATAATACAATTTTGTTGGACAATTCATACCCAAAATGAAACGGGACTTGGTCAAATACCTAGGCATATTTTAACAGATTGTTGATTACAAATTTAGAGCAATAGTTTAGAATCCTAGCTAAGTCAATTAATTAGCTAAATACCAATGTTAGGAGGGTAAATATTCATTCACTCCTAGTATTATATAGAGTACTTCATTTCATTGTGAAAAAGTTATACAGAAACAGACTGAGTTTTCCTTGTAAATAACAGGCTATTAATTTATTTGAAAATCGATTCTGAGAATGTCATGAACTTCAATAGTCATCAGTAATTCTTTTGTTAAGCTTTTATGTAAGGAAATTCTATTTGATTGATTTTCTATTGTAGTTTCAGAAATATTCCCTGCATTACCATGTCTTTTCAAAGTCCCCTTTAACGAATTCTTTATTTGAATCAATAAATAAACTTTTATATTTTCTATTTAGCATTAATGGATCACGATTAAAAATTCTATAAATAAATGAAACTGGGCATAAAATAAAAAAGAACAGCAGAGAAATCAATAATGTTTGCAAAAGTTTTCCAATAACTTGAGTTGCATTCAACAAAACCTTGTCAGCAAATCTGCTAATAAATTGTGAAAGAATCCCAACAAATCCGATAAAAAACGAAGAAAAAAGAGCCCACTTCCAAGAAAATAAAAGGAAGATTAATAAAAGCATCATTGAAATAACGAGGATTGATAATCTTGATGTTATAGTTTTCATATTAAATTTCTAAAAGAGTGTATAAATAAATGGGGCTAACGTGCTACTTCCTCCAAAAAGTAAAAGTAAGCTAAGCAATAAGATAAATATTATCACAGGAACTAACCAATATTTCTTTCGCTCCTTAATAAAAAACCATAAATCTCTTATTGATTCCATAAACACTATCTATTTCATTGATTAATAATTTTTAAGTTTATCGATTCTTTCAATCAAGTTTAATTTCTTTTTTTTCTAAGTTCTTGTTTCCTGTATAAGGTTGGTCTGTTTTTTTTAGCAGAAGATTATTGATAACTAGATAATCTAATTCGGTATTCATAAAGCAATTATAAGCATCTTGAGGAGTACAGACTAAAGGTTCCCCCCGCACATTAAAACTGGTATTTAATACTACCCCAAATCCTGTTAATTCCTTAAATGTATTGATTAACTGCCAAAATTTAGGATTAATTTCCTTCTGCACAGTTTGTATTCTTGCCGAAAAATCAATATGCGTTACAGCTGGTATATCACTTCGTTGAAAATATAACTTTTCGTAAAAAGGAAGTGAATAATAATTCTCTGGTACTTTATTTCTTCTTTTCTCTATTAATAGAGTATTAAATAGCATATAAGGAGATGCACCTTTGTAATCAAAAAAATTCTTTGAATCTTCATAAAGAACTGCAGGTGCGAATGGTCTAAAATCTTCGCGGTATTTTATTCTTAAATTTATTTTTTTCTGAATTTCTGAATTTCTTGCATCAGCAAGAATGCTTCTATTTCCTAATGCTCTAGGCCCAAACTCCATTCTTCCTTGAAACCAACCTATAATATTCCCTTTGGCTATTAAAGAAGCTGATTCAAAACATAATTCAGAAAAATCTTCAATTTGCTTATAATTAGCTTTGATTTTTTTTAAAATATTAACCACTTCTTTATGAGAAAAATCAGGGCCAAGATAAGTCCCAAGCATTTTATCTCCTCCACTGTCTATGGATCTGCTTTCCTTAAAATATAAATAATTACATACTTGAGCTGCTCCCAATGCACCACCAGCATCTCCCGCTGCAGGTTGAATATATATTCCTTTAAATATATTTTCTTCTTTGAGTCTAGAATTAGCAACACAATTTAAAGCAACCCCTCCTGCAAAGCATAAATTATCAGAATCGGTAATTCTTTCGGCTTCTTTTGCCATCTTTATAATGATTTCTTCAGTAACCTTTTGAATAGCAAAAGCTAGATTACAATGGCTTTCTTTTATTTCACAATCTGGCTTTCTTATAGGAACATCAAATAATATTTCCCATTTCTTATCTTTTATCATTTTAAAACCAGTTGAATAATTAAAAAAATTCTGATTTAGCCAAATAGAACCATCTTCTTTAATTTCAACCAGATAGCTTTTAATAAGTTCAACAAACCTTTTTGTCTCTTGAGCTTCAGGATTTCCATATGGAGCTAATCCCATCAGTTTATATTCTCCAGAATTCACCTTAAATCCAAGATAATATGTAAAGGCAGAATAAAGTAAGCCAACTGAATGAGGATATCTCATCTCTTTTAGTATTTTTATTCTATTCCCTTTACCTAGACCTATTGAAGCTGTTGTCCATTCTCCAACTCCATCTATGGTCAAAATTGCAGCATCTATAAATGGGGAAGAATAAAATGCACTTGCAGCATGTGATAAATGATGTTCAGAAAAAAGAAGTAGCGGTTTTCTTTTGAAATTTTCAATTTGAGATAAGTGCTCACGAATTATTTTCCGTAAGAATAATTTTTCTTTACTCCAAATTGGGATTGCCCTTAGAAATGAATAGTACCCTTTGGGAGCGAATTCATAATAGGTCTCTATTAACCTTTCAAATTTTAAAAGCGGTTTGTCATAGAATATTACGGCATCTAATTCATCAATTGTACAGTAAGAATATTCTAGACAAAATCTAATGGCGTTAATTGGGAAAGAAGCAGTGTGCTTTTCCCTAGTAAACCTCTCTTCTTGAGCTGCAGCCATTATATTACCATCAAATAGAATTGCCGCAGCAGAATCGTGATAGAAAGCAGAAATTCCTAGAATTTTTTTCACCAAATAATTAATAAAGAAGGTTCAATCCACTATTCAAGAAATAAAAATATTAATAATAATTTTGCAGTTATTTAAAATCATATAATTGGAGTAATATACTCTTTAATTAAATCTAACGAGGAGTAAAAAATTCCACCACAGGTTTTTCTTCCGCTGCAAAGAGTACAAAGTGGTAAATATTCCACCTTCCAGTCTGATATTGTTGAAAGACTTAATTCTCTTAAAGATTCATCTAAAATGCATTTTTGATAATTATATAGGGAACAACTTATTCCACTAATCCTTAAAAAGTTTATAGCCTTTTTTAAAGGTCCTGAAAGCTCTTCAGGTGTTACCCAAACATCAGTTATATTCTTTCTTGCATGTCCTATATTCTCAATACCCATAAAAGCGACATTCTCAACGAAGGTTAAATTCTTAAAAATGAAATGAGACAATTTCTCAAGGCGGCTTATATTCTTTTTCTGCGGTATAATCCGTAATTCGACTCGATAACCATAAGTTGATAAATTATGAATGCCTTTTATAGTGTTATAAAATGCATTTTTGGACCGTACAATCAAATCATGATCGATATAATTATCTGAATATATTGGTATCGAAAATAATATTTGTCCTTTAGGGAGGCCATGTAAAATCTCAAGAAACTTTGCATTAGAAAATAAAACTGCGTTTGTAAGTATACAAACATTAATTTGAGATGCTTTAAAGAATAACTTAGTCAGCAGCAATCCCAAATATTGACCACACAATGTTGGTTCTCCCCCTGATATGCCAATTTGCCTGGTATCAAAAGGAATAAAATCTAATAAAGAGCTATTAATTTTAAAAAGTTCCTTAATGTCATTATTTTTTTGAGGAGGTTGAGAACACATAATACAATTTTGATTGCACATATTAGTCATAAACAATGTATTATCTTCAGACTTTACTCTAAACAAAGTATTTACGATGCCATTAGGAAGAATAACAACGATATCCCCAGGTGTCAAATGATTGATATGTAAATTATATATTCCATTTATCGTTTTGTCCTTATATGGTTTTAGTGATAAAATTAGTTTTTGATCCTTTTCAAAATTGAGCACGTAAAGTGATTCCGTGTCAGAATTATTTATTTCAATTTTTCCAACAAATGGATTATCAATTTTATAAGGTTTCCCTTTTACCTGTGTAGGTATCATAATCTAAGGAATTAGTTAATTACCCATGATTTGAAAATATCAAAAACGCCATCTTGACTATCAATCAGTTCAAATAAAAACTTTATTATTTCTTTGTTACGAAAACAAAATGCGTTTGAGTATCTCTTTCCATAGAGATCTCTCTGGGTTGCATAATTATGAACTGGATCAGCACCACAGTACATTTGAAATGGACATATACTACAACCAGCTAATGATTCATTTAGAATAAAATTCGAGAGATATGAAGCTTTTTCACCATAGAAGACTTTTTCATAGCTATCCTTTAAAACATCACCAACCTGAAACGTTAAATCTCCCATTTCACCTAACATTCTCGCCTCATCCGAAACATATACTTTTCCATCTCGATTGTATACAATTACACCTGTAATTATTCCTGCCGGTGATTGTAGGTCAACAAAATTTACATTGAATGGCGTTAAAATCTTCTTTAAAATGATTCTTGCGTAATCTTCAACAAAAAATTCTCCATCAATATTTAATTTTAAAATATACCTTAATGCTTCCTTATAAAAATTAAGAAATTGTGTGCTTGTATAGCGATTCTTTTGAGTCCTTAAAGCGTAACCATATGGATTTATTGGGCGTAAGAAAATATTCTTAAATCCGATTCTTCTATATTCATTAATAATTTCAATAGGATACGATAAGGAATATGTTGTCGTAGTCATCAATGCTGAAATTTTGTCTTCACCCAAAAAACTTTGTGCTTTTCTTATCCCTTCAATAGCGGATTTATAGCTGTTTTTACCCGGATAATTTCTGTTCCGATTATGTATAAATTCAGGACCATCTAGGGAGCAAGAAAGTAATATGTTATTTTCTTTGCAGTACTGCAATATTTCATTGTTAATATGAGTAAGATTTGTACAGATTACATAATGAATTGTCTTCTTAAATAAATGATTTTTAGACTTTATTTTTTCAATTGCATATTTTATTTTATCAAAAACCAATAGAGGCTCTCCTCCTTGAAATTCCATTGTCAGACAATTACTTGGACTTTTTAACATTAATTCAATAGACTTGTCTATTACTTCATGGGGCATATCGAATTCCAAAAAATCTTTTGATTGTCTTGATACTTGACAATAATCACATTTATGATCACATCTAAGTGTGATAGCAAAAATATGTAATCCAGTAAAATCTGATAGAAAATCCTTTTTTGTCCTATATTTAGTAGCTAATACATCAATTAAAGGATGAATAGGTGTTTCAGAGATTATATAGTTTGAAATTAAATCTTGATATAAATTGGAATCATTATAAAGAGTAATTTTCCTTTCAACTATCCTTTTCACCGTACCTTTTGGGAGAAAAAGAAAATCCCCAACGATATTGATTAAAATTTCTTTTTGAGGAGAAATGGTAATAAAGTTAAATGGCATTAAAAAGTAACTATGCATTAATTTGAATCTTATGTAAAATTATCAAGAGCTCCGTTTGCGAAAGCTTTCGCTATAATTAATTCTTTTATGTTCGTGGTTTCTCTACTTACAATTTCTCGAAGTTCAAAATCAATAAGTTCATTTGTAAAAGTATTTTCAATATTCTCTATTTGTAATAATGATAGATTGGTTGCATTAATACTGACGAGGTAATTTTCATCTGAAGTTAAAGAGAATTGCACATGTGGTTTATCTAAATGCCAATACAAACAGTTCAAAATCGCTTCTTTGCTGTAAAGAGCTTGAGGAATAAGAATCTTTAGGCTTTTCTTGGTTCTATTAATCTTAATCTTTTTCATTTTTTATGTAACTTTAACTTTGAAAAATGAGGGGAAATCAATCATGAATAGCAAATTAAGGAAAATTATTCGAGATGTAGCATTAGGAGCACTTGTTGGCATTCTCCCAAGTGGGAAGGCAGATGCTACAATTATTGGTAGTACTATTGATGACAGACTCAGTTCATTGGACTCCGATCCTAACATTTCTTCCGATCGACCTGTCCCAACCCTAAAGTTAGTTTATAATACTGCTACCGAAGAAGGAATGTTTCATAGATCTCATAGATCCCATTCATCTCATCGTTCCCATTATTCAAGCTCTTCTGGAACAAATGTGACGACTACAAAGCCTACAACTACAAAGCCGACAACCAACACATCATCATCACAAGGTATCATGACAACACCGAACAAAAGTATCCCAAGTAATAGTACTTCCGATAAAACTTTTGGTGGAAGAAACCTTAAAATTTGGATGGTTGGCAATGATGTTTTGGAACTTAAAAAGGAGTTGGTAAAAGCTAAGTGTTATAAAATGGGTGAGTTTGAGGTTCTCAATGATACTTTTGATGAAAAAACCGAAAATGCATTAAACCTGTTTAAGAAAAATCATCAACTAAAAGAGGACGGAATAGCTGATGCGGTAGTATTTTATCATCTTCAGAATGATTAACAAACTGAATGTCAGCAATTCAAAAGGTCGGGCTAACGACAGTTTTAAAATTGTTTTAATAGGATTCCTTCTGTTTAATCCCTTTATTCTATTCTTATTTTTTGGAAGTTTACCTCTAACTACAATTGTATTCTTTCTGCTTTTTACCATTTTAATTTTGTTGTTTAAACTCAGAGGTAGAAGTAAAATATTAGTTGTCTATTCAATCAACCTTCTTGCAATACTCTCATTATTAATCCATTTTGAAGTTGTTTTTAGATATGGATTCCCAGAATATGTAATTGAAAACCTTTACAAAACCAAGGGTAGGTTTTATGTGAACAAAGAAAACTTGGTGTCAACCATTAATGATAAGGAATTTAGTTGTACGTACAAAACAAATTGTCAGGGATATAGGATTCCAGAAAGTTCTAACTCAATGGATTCGATAAATAATTGTGATTGGCTTTTCGTTGGAGATTCATATACTCAAGGAGCTCAGGTTAATTTTGATCAACTTTATACAAGTCAATTATATAAATATTTTCCTGATAAAATAATAGTCAATAATGGTGTTAGTGGACTGGGAATAGGCGAAGAACTTGAACTTTATAAATACTTATACCCTAAGTTAAATCCATCCAAGGTCTTTCTTCAGCTTTGTAATTTTAACGATTTTATGAATGTGAGAACTCAAAAAAGTGGTCTACAAAGCAAATTAATGGAAATATCAGACCTCTATCGATATATTTATTATAATCTTATGTATAAAGGACCAGGTGAATTGCCCATTGGAAGATGGACAGAACCATTTAGTCCCAGTGAAAAGGAAAATATTAATAAAAATATTTTCTATAAAAAATCTTCAGAAGTTAAAAGAGAAGATATTAAAAACTTTACAAACTATCTTATTGACTTTTCGAAAGAAACAAAAAAGCAAAATGTTGAATTGATAGTATTATTAATACCAACGAAAGAACAAGTCTATTATAAATTTCTTCAAGAAGTTATAAGCTCATATAAGATTAAAATTGAAGACCTTGATATGTTTTTGCCCAATCGTATAACAAAACGATTAACTGATAGCCTAGGTATAAGATTTATCGACTTATACGAAAGTTATTTATTCGCAAATGGACAAGTCTTTTTTGATTTTGATGAACATTTAAACTCCTTTGGGCATACAATAACCGCAGAAACAATTAGGGATTCGCTTAATTCCTGGAATATTTATTCAGAAATAAAACTAATCAGTAAAAGTTACCTAGGTGAACGATATGGAAACTATTCTAATGATACAAGTCTTATTTCATACCAAGGGATGAGGGATGGTAACATGGAAGTATTCATTAGTGATAAGAAAGAGTTAAATCAAAGAATAACTTTTAACGAGGTCGATAATCTACATCCTATGTTAAGTAATGATAAAACCAGAATTATTTATTCAGAAGGTGATTATCTCTCTGGAAAATCTGAAGTAATTCTTGAAAATATTAATGGAACAGATAAAATTGAAATTTCAGATGATAAAGAGGAGTATGGCGCAACACCAGTTTTTTCAAGAAGTAATAAATCTATTGCTTACGCTTCATGGTATATAAAAGACAATAAATTGAACAAATCACAAATTGTGATTTATGATTTATCAACGAAATCAAAATCCAATATTACTAATAATCAGTACGAAAATTGGCGCCCATTTTTTTCGCCTGACGAAAAACAAATAGTATTTATTTCAAGAAGATCTGGAAACTATGACTTGTTTTTAATGGATTTAGTTACTCATTCTGAAAAACAATTGACTGATACTTATTATGATGAATGGGACCCAGCTTTTTCTGTCGATGGGAGAAAAATTATCTATTCAGCAGAAAAACATGGCAATTGGGATTTATTTGAATATGATTTAGAATCTAAAGGGTCAACTCAATTAACCGACACAAAGGGAGATGAATGGGACCCATTTTATATTTCTCCAAATTCTATTATATATTCAGGGTCTTTTGGTCCATTTAAGTGTATTTACGAAAAAAACTTGATTACTAAAAATCATGGTATTCCAGTCTTTTGATTTCATTCTTCATTTTTTAGTTCTATTAGTATTATTAGTTTTTATTCCAATTAGATTCAGGAATATCCTATTATTAACTTTTTGCTATTATTTCTATATAAGATTTAGTACTACATTCATTTATTATCTTCTGATCATAACTGTCTTAAACTACTTTATTGCTATACAAATTCAAAGAGTACCCAATCTAATTCAAAAAAAAATATTGCTTTCCTTAAGTCTATTAATTTGTATTTCGATATTAGCATATTTTAAGATTTTTGCTGGTATTATTTCCAGTATTAAAAATAGTAATTCTACATTCAATATCGTGAGTAACACAATAATCCCCGTCGGAATGTCATTCTACATGTTTCAATCAATTGCATATATAATTGATGTATATAAGGGAAGAATTATTCCTGAAAAAAATATAATCCATTTTTCGCTCTTTTCATCATTTTTCGCGCAATTATTAGCTGGACCTATTGAAAGAGCACAAAATCTTCTTCCTCAATTAAAAGGACCAATTAGAATAACGAGTTATAATTTTCATGTTGGCTTTAAATTCTTTTTATGGGGGTTTTTTAAGAAAGTATTAGTTGCGGATAAGCTTGAACTAATAGCAAGTCCTATTTTCAATCAGCCAAGCTTGTTCCATGGTTCTCAAACAATTATTGGAATTATTGCGTATTCATTCCAGATTTATTGCGATTTTTCGGGTTATTGTGATATGGGTATGGGATTAGCAAAAATTCTTGGAATTGAGTTATCGTTAAACTTTTTTAGACCTTATACAGCAACAAGCTTTAGGGACTTTTGGCAAAGGTGGCATATTACACTTATGAAGTGGTTCCGTACCTTTATTTATATACCACTAGGTGGAAGCAAAGTATACATAGTTCTTTGGATAAGAAATCTTTTTATTGTTTTCTTTTTAAGCGCTTTGTGGCATGGAGTAACTCTTCCATTTATTATTTGGGGGATGTTACATTTCTCTTATTACTTTTTTGAAAGAATTATTTATCAAAATTCTAATCTTGAAAAGATTATTCCACGAATTATAAAACAGTTAAGTGTGTTTACATTAGTTTGCTTTGCTTGGATATTTTTTAGATCATCAACTATTCAGGATGCCTTAACTATGGTTGGGAACATGTTTAGTTTTAATCATTTGGATTCTCCAATTAGTTTTTCTAATGGAATATTTAGTCTTAATAATTCATTAAAGTTTAACTACATACAATTAATGTCAATTTTGCTGCCATTCCTAATTTTTATCATTTTTGAGTTTTTCGGATTAATAGACAAATATTTTAAAGAGCATGAAAATGGGGAACTAAATATTACTGAAATTGCGTTTGTTAATATTGTTTTTGTTTTATCATTTTTTCTTATTGTAACTCCAAGCCAACAATTTATTTATTTCCAATTTTAGATCAAGGTTTAATTTTTGAAGTCGAAACGCCACATTCTCATCCTAAACCTCTCCCAAAATTGGTGCCATATAACAATACATGCATTATTAAGGGTGTAAGTATCGTATTTTGTTATTGGTCCCAATTAGAAGATAAAACCAGGCATCTCCTGAATTAAGGATCAGGGGGGTTAGGATATAATTAGTGATAGTTTCCCAAATGCCTCCCGCTTTGAATTAATAAAACCTTTATAATATTAATATTTAGACATATATGCTTTGGTTTAATAGCGGATGAGACGCTACATTATATTCCGAATCTGATATGTATTTAAAGATATGTTTTATAAATATGATATATCAAGTATTAGATTCTTTTTTGTTCGCAATGTTCCCTTCTAAAAATTCGGCAAAACAGTAAACTGACCTTAAGATTAAGTTTTGATTTCCTTATTTTTCAATTATACTACACCTTAATTAATAAGATTATTAATTGAGGTTTCTATTTTAAATGTATTCTTGATTTTCCATTTATGGTCAATGCGCTGTGCAATATAATATTAAGTATACCTACCAAAATATTCTATTTCTTCTTTCAGAAGTGTAACTGATTCTTGTTTGTCAGACTTTATTTGTTAGAAGTTTATTCTACCAGAATCAAAGAATACCTACTAACAGGTACTAATTATACAGGATATAAGCGATTGTTTGGAGGTTGGGATTAAAGGAAATTTGATCATGAGTATTACAGATTGAAATTTTGAAAATAATTGGACTAAAATTTAAAATCATGAAAAAGAAACTTGAAAATCCGGAATTCAAATCAGGAAACAATAGCAAAGAACTTCTTCCAAGTGAATTTGACGATTTGACACTAAGTACTTGTAATCAAAAAACAGGTCTTCCTCATGAACATTCAAGAATCGTTAAAAAACAAAAGTTATTTTTTTTAATCTCAGTTTTAGCAATTCTACTTTTTCCCAATGGATGTTCTGTTTTGTGTGATGTTGCTGAGATTCTATTAGAGACTCCACCACCCCCTCCAACAAGATATGTAATTATCGACCATCCTCAACAATTCAGACCACATAACCCTGCTCCTCAATACAGATCATTTAGTCCTTCTTCACAGGCAAGATTTTATAATCACCCGCCGCAAATGAGATCAACTAATGGTGCCCCGCAACCCAGGCCGTACAACTATGCATCCGGGATGTATCAAAAAAAGAAATAGTGTAATTTAAAATGCATGATAAGATGGTGCAAGAATTACTTATAAGTCGGTACTCTTTTTACCGGATAGAAATGATTGCCAGCGTACAATACGTAAGCGAAAATAGATGAGGATAAATGATTAACATTTCACCCTTTGGAAATAATAATTTAAAAGAACAAATAATTTTTTACTCAACGCAAATTCAAGAACAAAGAGTATTTCAATTAAAAGAAAGTTAAACCAATTAAATTAGAAATGATGAAAACTATGAAATTAAATCTGGCCGGGCTCTTAGTGCTTCTTGTTTTATTCACAATAAACAGTTGCACTAAAGAGGAATTTATTAATGAACCTATGAATCCTATTGAAGAGCTGAATGCAGTTATGGATGACCCTGAAAGGATTGATATACCTGCACCTGTAGGTGATAATTCTTTCACAAATGAGGAATTAAAACAAATCGATGCTAAGCGTATTCTGGATGAACAGGATATTCGTACAGCTAAAAGTTTGTCAGCTCTTAGTGATGGATATTATGCATTTGATAAAGGAATTAATGTGTCAAAAAGCTTTAGTGGATTAACAGTATTTGATAACTCATATGCAAATGTACAAATTGTCTCAGGGGGAATCACCTTTAATCCCGCATTTCATTTTGATGCTACAATTTCAGGAGGGGCTGCGCAAAGCGCTCAGGCATATATCAGTAATACCTGTACAGGTAATGCTGCATATAAAGTAACATTAAAAAGTTCTTACAATACCTCTATTACTAAGAATCTTGCTTCATGGAGTCAAACTGCTTTTACACTCGTAGGTGGTGTAGTTCCTTTCTGGATAACATTTAAAGCACAGATTGATGCGAATGTTACCATGAATTCTTCTGCTTCATGCTGGGTGCAGCAGGGTGTAACCGTATCAAGTAATGTCAAAGTGGGAGCTAAATGGACCAGAACTGCAGGCTGGACAAATGTAAGTAATGCTCCTAATCCTACTTTTTCGGCGACCACTCCTACTTTTAACAGCAATGTTAATCTAACAGTGGTTCCAGGCCTGAAAGTTTATGTTTCAGCAAATCTTTACAGCGTGTTAGGACCTCAATTATGTGTAAATCCTTATTTTAGATTTTATTTAAATGCTGGATATGGTGGATATTATTATGACAGATCAGTTAATTTAAGAGGTAATGTATATTTTTCCTTGTCAGGTTTAGGTTATACATCGAGTTTATTTAACAGGGACGTATTTAATGTTTCAAAAACATTTCCTCGTTACTATTATAGATAATTCTCCTAATGTATTACTAAATATGATAGAGTTATAATTCTGGAAGTTGATACAATTTCAACTTCCAGAATTAAGATCGGATTAACAAAGGTTATAAAAAATGAATCAAAATAAATGGATAATTTTAGAGCACCAATTAGCACGACACATATAATTCTTAAACAGATCCGTACTATATTACAACAAAGATTAGAGTAAGATTCTATCCCAAATATAAATAATAATGAATCACATTTCACATATGAAAAAAATCGCTTTTACCTGTTTGGTAAGTTTTTATCTAATAAGTTTTATGAGTTGTACTCATAAAGATGAAGGAGTGAAACTAGTTTATAAGTTTGAGCAGAACAAAGTATTCCAATCAAATAAAAAATCTTCCTTGAAATTAAACATTAACAAGATCCTGATCCCGGGCAAAAATAATCAACTATCCGAAAGTAGTTCAAACATTCTAAAAAACGATTCTATTCTTAGAGGTATAAGGGAAATCCTATCAAAGAAGGACTTAAAATTATTAAGGTGGAATATGACTACTAACCTGAAAGAAACTATTACTACAAGTAAGGTAGATTCTGCCAATATTTCCAGACAATCTCAACTGAAAAGTTTTGTAATAAATGCAGACAATATTAAAATATCGTTGGACGAAAGTCTGCAGAATATTATAAAGCTTATTATAAATGAAGAACAGAAACGTAAAAGGAAATCTACAGGTGAATGGTATAATTTGCCGAAAGTCCTGGGAATAGATCTAACTGCAGCGCACGATGACCCTTACCTGAGCCAATTACTTTTATACTTAAAAAGAGGATTCGCATACCCGGATAAAGAGATTTATAATGGGTTTAAATGGAATTCCAACCTGCATATTTTAATACCAGTAGATTCTCTTTCGAAAGGACAATCTAAAGGCTTTATCCGTATTGATATAACAAATAACCAGGAGCTAGTAAAAACCGAAAAAAACATTGCAAACATAAAACTCGACTTTGAACTTCTGTTAGGATGGGAGGTAAATGTTCCAGAGGAAGGCTTTTCCAAATGTAATTTTTCACTTAAGGGGGACGGATTTCGTTTATTTAATATAAAAAAAGGATGGGACTATGGCATGTTCTTAAAGGGTGACACTAAAATTAAAATAGATGCCGAAACTATTGATAAGGGAAATTCGAATAAAAGAATTCCGTTCATTTTAGATGCAGATGGCGATTTTGGAATTGCAAGTAAAATTATGGTATGAAATACAACTGGAATTAAACGAATACTAGTGACCTACCCTAAACATAATTTTTCTTATATATAAATGTAATTTATTCATTTCTAATGAATTCTGATATGTTCCCATTTAGATGGATCCGTAGATGATAATCTGACTGGGAATTCATATCCATAATCAGGATTAGGCCCAACAAGGTTAAATATGTAGAATCCAATTATTTTGCCTGAGCTAGTATTTAAGTCAGAAAGTTTAATTTTGAATTCATAATTGACATTTGTAGATCCATAACTGGCAGACTGCGTTCCTGTAGGTGCAGTTACTGAATAAGGTGTTGTTGCTGATTCTAAATAATCATACCTTATATATCCTGACCAACCTCCAAGGCTTGGATATTGAATATCTATGTCAGTGCGAGGTTCAGTGCTTCTTCCATTAATTATATGATCATTATTGCCATCAAATCTCAGTTGCAGATAAACATCCCATCCTGAAGTATTAGTTGTTCTAACACCTACATACAACCAGGTATTATCGGTTAGCAAATAAAGCGTAGCTTGTTTAGTGTCAACACCATCTCGTCTTGCAAGTGTTATATCATACATATTACTGTTTGACCATTCAGAAGTTAAAATTTGCCCATTAATGTCAGGAGTAGAACCAGAATATTTAGCTTCATATGCTGCAAGTTCATACTTTTTGCTTTTAGGATCAAGAGAATTTGTCCGAACAAGGTCGTATTTATCGCAGGAAAAAAAAGTACATAAAATAAAAAGTACAGAAAGTATTTTACAGATATTCATATTTTTCAAATTACGTTCTTCATTGGAATAGATAAGTGTTTAGTTTTGAAGTGTGTGCACATTCAGTTACTTTACGTTCATAAAGCACCTTAATCCAAATATATCTTCCTATTGTTCAAAATTACACTTTTAATAATTCAAGGCAATTTTCCTTTTAACAATTTAATTCTATTTAATAAGTCTCAGACAATTGCTGATTTTATTGGGAATTATGCGTTCGTTGCAAACCAAGTATAATAGCAGTGCTTAATTCTCAATCCCTAAATTAAAAACCTCCAGGGCAACAGTCAAATCTGTTTTTATGATTCTTAGGTTTAATATGTACAATAAAGCGCCCGGAGCAGAATTCCGATAGCTAATAATTGTAACTGAAATATAAACTTGGCTTTGTAAAGCGTGTTCCTTCGTTACCTCCCCCCATGGTGCAAACTAATCTCGCAGGCACCTTATGCTGAAACCATAATTTTTAGTGTTGTTGTGAGGTATGATGTCTGCATGGTCGTAACCCATAAGTCGCCACTTTCCTTTAAATGAATCATATTCTGAAGATGACCACCAATAACCGTATTGTCCATTGTAGGTACATCCTCCAAGGTCGTTACGGCAACCACCTGGAAGAGCTGTAAAACCACTTTCATTAGTCGCTCCAGTATTAGGACTTACCCAAAGGATTGTCCCAGTTTCCTTTAGTTTACCCCCGGCAACACTTTCTCCACCTAAATATGTCGTTAAAGTAGTCCATTCTACATCACTTGGTACATGCCATCCTGTTGGGCAAAGTTTACCAGTATTTACCGCATACCAGTTATATAACGCGCCATATATGTTTTTTTGTGTTGCAGCATCATTATCGTAATAACAATAAGCTGGACTAGTTAAATTGCTCCAAGCTGTATTATCTGTTATATTTGAAATATTAGTTTCATCATTGTATTTTGTAGTTTTCAGGTTCTCTTTCATCCAAATCTGTGTACCAATTGTAACCATATTATAAACATTACCATCAATGTCAGTAACAGTTGGACAATCTGTATTGACCCTCTCAACGTTAAATACACTTTCTTTAGACCAGTTTCCCCATTCAGCATTAACAAAGGCTCTGACTTTCCAAGTCCAACCAAACCTATTTATTTCTGCAATCCAACCTCCGTCAGGATACAGATATTCTGAAGATGTAATTTCTGTATCGATAACAGGTTCTGCAGTTGGAAATTTTACATACAGATTGTATTTTGTCGCACCGAGACAATTATTCCAATTAAAAATCCAGGATGCTTGATCAGAACCACCATTATTGCAGCCGTTATCAAGAACTTCATTATTTGCTGGTGAAATAAGTTCAGGAATGCAACTCTCATAAATTGTGGTGAAACTAACCTGGTTACCATATACAGTGCCAGCACTATTGGTAGCATAAGCACGGATATAAAATGTTGTATTTGCTGTCAACCCGGTTAAATAACTGGTATAACCTCCTGCACCCGTTCCATCTAAAGTTTTATTATTATTTATGGTTGGATTTTGCGTTGTGCTCCAGCAAACACCTCTTGCAATGACAGAAACGCCTTCCTTTAAAGTTACATTACCACCCGTTGTTGCAGAATTACTGGTAACACTTTTAGCATCTGTAGTTGTCAGTTGCATAAAATAGTCACTTTTAGGATCAAATGGATTGGTGCGAACAATATCATATTTATCACAGGAGAAAACAGAAATCAACAATAAAAGGACAGAAGTTAATTTAAAGCTATTTGTAGAATTAAGAGACTCCTTTATCATCTTTTGTTACAATGAAAAATATTGTTCATTTTACCTTAAAATGAGATCGAATATTTTAACTGCAATCCGTTATTAACATAATTCAGTCCAAAACCATCTCCATTAAATGCCCCATAATATGATTCCGATTCTTTTTTATTTTGGATACCTCTTATCGTTACCCAGATTATGTCAAAAATCCATATGCCAGCTGCGACCCTGGTTGAGATAAAATATTTATGATGGGCATTATTGGCTTTATTATAAAGATTTTCAATATCAGATGGTTGTGTGCTTTCATTATATTCAGCATAGTATTTATCTGATAGATTTTTCTGAGTTATTCCATATCCCAACAACCCTAGAGTACTTATCGTTGTAGCAATAGAACGAATTTTGTTCTTCTCAACAAAATAACCTCCAAGACCAGGAACAACAACAGAAAGGAGCGCGTTTGAAGGAGCTCCATAGAGGATTTTAGAAGACGTAATAGTTACTATTGCTTTTAGGTTCCCTGATACTATTATTTGATCCGTAACTATGTCCCAACGAATTGTTTTTATTCCATCCCTATAACGATTATTACCAACATCACCTGTGACTGTTTGTGGAATTATTAACTTATTTTCTTCGGTTATAAATCTTAGTTCAATAGTCATATGTTCTTTTGGCAATGAACCAGTAATGGTATAATTAACAACTATATAATTGCCATCCAGATAGAAATCTACAGCATTGATCTTAGCTTTGGTCTGACCTATACCTGTTATCTGAAATGCTAGAATTGTGAGAAAGAGAAAAATCAAAGATTTCATTTTGGAAGCTACATTCAAAATAAGATTATGAAACATAATTATTTGATCTTGAAATAGAAATTGCCTTTAAGTGATGTGGATTCCCATGGTGTCTGGGTCCTGTTTGTTTTATTTTCAACCTCATTACGAACACTTTTAAAAAAGTCTTCAATCGGTATACTTGGTACTTTTATATATTTTAAAATTGCTTCGGTATAGATTCCATTTCTACCTGTACCATCTGCAGCTATTCTCCCTGGAGAGGTTGCATACGCAATTATAGTGCCGGAAGGGGCATTCATAAAGGCCAGTCCTTCTTCTCCCTGTCTTGTACTTCTCACCATCCATGATCGTGAAAAAGGATTGTCACGACATGCATCAAGAATTACAATATTAGTATTACTCCCTGCAGCGTCCATTTTTCCAAGTAATCTGCCTGCATCAATACAGTCATAGTCTACATCCTGCTCAACTTTCAGACTGGCATCAACAGGGATAAGATAGTTATTACCTTTTACCTGCATCCCATGCCCTGCATAATAGAATAATCCAACATTATATTTCTGTAATCTTTCTCCAAATTCATCCATTGCCATTTTCATAGTTTTGAGGTCTGCATTAAGATATTTTAATACAGTAAATCCCAATTCCCTTAATGCTGAAGTTATTGCTTCAGCATCGTTTATAGGATTCCTTAGAACATTGCTATTTTTATAATTCGCGTTGCCAATAACAAGTGCCAGGCGTCTTTCAACATAAGTTTGATCAATTTTCTGATTGAAATACTCAATTATCCTGGAATCCGAAATAGTAATACCATAATCGTTTTTTGCCTCTATTTTTATCTCATTATAACCCTCATTCAATACAACTGTTCGTTCAATTCTGAATTCATTTGGATTTTCAGTTGGAAGCGTTTTAAATAGGTTCTTATCATTGGGCACTTGTCCATTAATATAGACTTTTAATCCGGTAATTTTCAACCTTGACTTTACCAATGCGGTTATTTTAACAACTGAAAAATTCACACTATCAACTGCTGATTTTGGAGTTACCCAGGTTAACAAAGGTATTTTTACGGGTGCTTTGGTTGGAATAAAAAATAAAGCTGTTCGGGTACTGTCACTATATGGATCTGAGACATGAATTTTTAATTGTACATTACCATCTTTAACTCTTTCATCAGCTGCAAGAGGAATATTTACTAATACCGAATCTCTAATATTGATTAATCCTAGAGTCTGATTATTTTTATAGGTTATACCACTTAAGCTGTCAGGTAAAATGACGATGACACTCAGGTCCTTTAAAATAACTGTACCTGTATTCTTTATATAAAACATTATGGAACCATCTTCATCTCCATCAAGATATTGGTTCAAATTTGAATCAGTAAAATCAGGATCAGTAAGGAGAAAAGCGGCAAATAACGGGGTAATTTTCTTTTCTTCCGAATTGATAATCACCATTTTGAATTTACTCTCACCAGATTGAGAGTATACCAAATTACAAACCAAGAGGCTGGATAATGCTGTTAAAATAAATAGACCTTTCTTCATGGCCTATTGATACTTTAGGTTAATTAAGGATAAAGTTATAGTTTTAAAAGGTAGATAAAAAGTAAATTAATAAAAATCGAAATTCTATCATTCGCTTTAAATATACTTATAAGAATTTGTGTAAAGTGTCAATTAAGAAAAGTATTAACCGGTTATTTTATTTTCAATTGCGAACTTTATTAATCCGACAATTGTCTTGCTATTAGTCTTGCGCAGAATATTTCTGCGGTGTGTTTCTACTGTCAGGGGGCTCAGGAATAGTTTTTCAGCTATTTCCGCAGAAGTTAATTCCTGGCAGATTAATGATATAATTTCCTTTTCACGAGCAGAGAGTTTATGTGTCCTGTCTCTTATCTTTTCCTTAACGACATAGTTTTCAGTCATTATAGAGATCACTTCATTGCTATAATAGGTCCCATGGTCACTAATCCTGTTAATTGCACTCAATAATTCCTTTTTGTTGGAATTTTTGAGTATGTATCCTTCGGCTTCGGTCATCACAATTTCATGAATGATCTCCAGGTCATTGTACATTGTCAGCACGAGTACTTTTATTTGAGGGTAGTCTTTTTTGATATGTTTTGTTAGTTCTGTCCCGGACATTAGAGGCATATTGATATCTGTAATAACCAGATCAACCTGGATTTTTGCCAGAAGTTCCAGGGCTTCTTTCCCCGTGTTGGCTTCAGCGACCACATTTAGGTTCTTTTCTTTGGCTAGAAGCGTTTTTAAGCCGTCAAGAAACATTTGGTGATCGTCAACAATCAGGATTTGAATTACTCCGGAAGGATCAAAATTTTTCATAGTAGAAATAAATTGAGTAAGTAGTATGTCTGATGGTTCCCATCATTTAGAATTCGTATTGGTTAAAAGCGGTTTATTACATCTGTTTCATTTATTACTTATAACATAACTTTAATCACGATGTCAGTTCCATTATTTTTTATAGAGTTTATATCCATAAAACCGTTAATAATTGCAAGGCGGGAGTAAATATTCTTCCATCCAATCCCATTGCTATTATTAATTTCTTCTTTATCAAAACCTATTCCGTCGTCTTTGATTGTAAGTTTCAGTTTTTTATCATTTTCCCTGTTAAGGCTGACCTCTATTTTCGATGCCATGGCATGTTTAAGAATGTTACTGAAAATTTCCTGGATAATCCTGTAAACAGATATTTCCACTTTCTCATCCAGCCTGTCATCATTAAGGTTACTGGAAAACAAAATCTGGATTTTTTTTGAAGAATTTATTTTTCTGACCAGATCTTTAACGGCAGATGTTAGTCCAAGTCTGATTAAAGGTCCTGGCATCAGGTTATGTGATATATTTCTTATTTCCTGACAGGCTTCATCGATTATTTGTGCCGAACGGGTTAGCATTTGTTCATGTTCAGGATCAGAAACTTGTGTAGAATCAATGATCTCAGATAGATGAAGCTTTGACAATGAAAGCATCTGTCCTACACTGTCATGCAGATCACCGGCAATTCTTTTCCTCTCCATTTCTTGAGCTTCTATCACGGCTTTAAACCTTCCTTTTTCAAGTTCAGCAAGTTTATGTGCATCTTTTGCTTTCTGCCTGGTACGATAAATATAAAATCCCAAAAATGTCATCATCAGAATAATAAATATTGTTGCCACCAGGATTACGATCTGTTTTTTATGTTTTTCATTTTCTTTCTCATGCTTTAGAGTTTCTTTTTCTTTTTCTAACTTGTTAAATAATGCCTCCATGCCTGCAATATTACTCTTTTCTGTAAGCCAGTCATTCTGAAGGTTACTATAATTTTGAAGATTTAAAAATGCATCTTTATAGTTTTTCTGGCTTTCATTTATATCCGCCAGGTGTTTATATGCATTTTTCTTTTCTTCCTTAAGATCATATAGTTGTGAAATTGTAAGACTACTATCTAAGTATGCAAATGCTTCATTAAGTCTACCCGAATAGAAATTCAATGATCCTAAATTATCATATATGTCACTGACATTCTTCACATCATTTTTCAACCTGGAGTAATAAAGTGCTTTTGAAAAAAATATAAATGCCTGCTTATAATTGTTTTCTTTCATGGTTATTTCACCTAAACTATTGTAAGCCAAGCCCATACTTTTCAAGTCGTTAACAGATTTGGACAAATCAATACATTTCTGATAGTAATATTTTGAACTGTCATATTCTGTTAATTCGCAGTATATATTTCCAAGAAGCTGATAGTCATTGATTAAAGAGATAGAATCATTTAGTTGCTGCTTTAGATTTAATGATTCTTTTAAGTAATCTAGTGCTTTGTCGGTTTCTTCCAGCAAATAGTATACACCACTTATATTTGATGCAACTACTGATAAGCCCTTCTTGTCATTAAGTGAGTCCAAAATTAAACGAGCAGATTTATAAAACGAAATTGAACTACTATAGTCACCTTTTATTTTAGCTATTGTTCCAAGATTATTATTATTATTGGCTTCCAATGTCTTGTTTCCCCATTTCCTGGAAGCCTCAATTGATTTCGTGAAATAGTATTCTGCTTTTACTAAATTAAATTGCTCATAAAAATATTTCCCTAGGTAAGAAGAACTTTCAGCAATCCCCTTTGAAAAGTTTAAAGATTTGCTGAGGGTTAGTGCATTTTCAAGGCATATCCGTGCTTTAGATGTATCGGTTTCTGTCAATTTGTGGTACAGATTAAGTTGTACGTTTATTTCATTTGTATCAACTGGTTGAAGAAGGCAACTGTTTATTGCTGAGGTTCTGATTGAGATTGTAGTAAAAAGCAAAACTAATAGAAATCTAGAAGGCCAGTTCGTATTAAGTTTCATACATAATCAGATTTGGCAATGAATGTCGTTTAGTATTCATAATAATTGAGAAGGTACAGGCATCTTCTTTTGGTACTGATTACCATACCCTAATTTTATTTCACCTGTTACCTTATCCAATAAAATATAATTAACATCTTTCCATACTTGATCACCTTTGTTTTTGATTCCATTTAAGACTCCAATTTTCGCATAGCCGTTAGTAAAAGACAATTTTAGTCTGGATTCGTGTTGAGCTTGCCAGTTATTAATTATAACGGGCTGTTTATTAACAGTTTTTATCCAGGTGATACCATTATAATTACTGATTTCACTAATCTTCCCAGCGTCAGAATATCCATTAGTAATATTAGAAATTGCATCCTTGTAAATAGTTGAAATGGTTTTTTGCAAAGAAGAGCCATCAATAAGAGATCCATTATTTATAAGATATTGAAACAGGGTGTAAAGAAGTGAAACAGATCTAGGATAGTTTTGCTTTATTAGGTTGTCGTTGTTATTTATTAAATAGCTGACAATATCGAATTTATCACCTGATTCAATTGAAAAAGTTCTGTTTAAGACTGTCATTGAAGCCGTTGAGGGAATCAAAGCATTTATATAACAATTCCCCTTGCCATCTACCTGCATCATGTAGTTATTCGAATATGGAAAGTGGTTATTCAGCATATAGTACTCTATATTGCCATTACTATCCAACACTACCGTAATCCCCTGGCTTAAAGAATCAGAGGGAATGACAATTGGTTTTAACCAAATGCGATCACCTGACTTATCAAGCTTAGCAATAAAAAAACTTCCGTTATTATTCTCAGTGATTTCATAATCGTCAAAACTTAAAGTGTTTTCAAAATACCCAAATACATAAAGTAATTGATCATTAACTTCTGAAATGCAATAACCGAAATTTGTATCAGATCCCTGGAATTGCTTTTCCCATTTAATTTCTTTAGTTGCGTCCAGTCTTGCAATAAATGTGTTTTCATGTCTTCCATATGTATTTTGTATCTCATTTTTCAATAAAGAGTCATTTATCACCATCCCTGTAAGAAAAATAGTACCATCCTGTGAAATATTTGCGTTTCGGGTATTATCAGCATTAAGCAATCCTTTGTTATATAAACTGTTCCAGGTTTTTTTCGTAAGCATGAAATGATTGAAATTTGAATTGAAATCTATTACCACAGCATCTTTAATTTTATATGGTTTTAGAATTATTCCCGGTGGTGCCCCCGTGTAAGTAGGATCGCAGACAATGTATTCCTTATTATTATAAATTAAATTTCCTTTCTCAGAAGAATCACTTACCTCAACGGCTGAACAAATATGTCCATTGAAATCAAGTTCGATGATATCTTTATCCAACAATTCACTTACGAGAAATGAAAACATAATGCTTCTGTCCTCACAATCGGAATAACTATAAAAAAGCATTTCTTCTGGCACCATATATTTTTCATGATTAAACTGCTCTTTATCAGTTTTATAATCGAATCCATATTGAACCAGGCTCAATAAAAAATGCAGCGATTCAAATGTGCTTTTGTTATAAAGATAAGGAGCAATGTTTGCATCAACTGATTCCTTAAAAGTTGATGAAACGGGTAAGGCAAAATAAAAATCAACTGGAATCGTCGGATATTTTGCATAATAATCTACATAATTCTGATTAAAAGACAAGGGAATCGAATACATCTTCCCCTCATGAGTAAAATTTATTGTTTTGTCCTTTTTAAATTCATTAAGAAGTAAAGGCTTTTCATTAAAAATATTCAGATATTTGTATCCTTTAAAATAATTTATATTATAAGTAACAATCGTATCGTATTCATAATTAATGGCATAGTACCGTTCACCATTAATATTGAACCATGGTGTATCGTACATGGTCTGAGCTGATCCAAATAAAACTGTTGCAGAGTCATTAAAATATCCGATTTTCACTTTATAATTTGACTCCAGCAACAGAAACCAGGCAACTACTTTTTGTATATTAGGATCATCATTTATGGATGTGCTAAATTCATTTATTAAACAATAGTAATCCCAATCGTTCAGGTTCATTTGTCTGCAAATTTCAGCAAATTGTTCCATAACAATGCGAAAATTGGTCTTTCGCAAATAATCATAGCTACTTTTTAATACGTCAGGATCTATTTTTACGGTCTCAGGTAATTGACTTAACTGTTGGTCAAAATCTACATAAAATGAACTTCTATGGAATTGTAATAAAACCTTGTTAGTCACTCCAGGTGATTTTGCGTCAGTTAAATATGGTTGAATTATAATCTCATCTGGTTCTTCATATGGTATTTTCCTGGCATTTAACTGAGTAGAAATTATCTCCTTGCGAGCCTTTCTAAATCCGGGTATTCGTTCAGGTTTAGAGTTTTCATCCATTTTATCCACTGGCATAACTTTATACTCCCTAAAACTTCCCTTTAAAAGTTCAGAAAATTTATTTTCAGCCTCCAGTATATGATTTATATATCTTCTATTGATTGTGTCGATGAAAGTATCAGATTTAAATTGTGAAAGTACTAGTGATTTACCTGATTCTTTTTCACTTTCCACTTGATGCTTTTGAATTTTTTTTCCCTCTTCTACTGGATATGAAATAATCGGGATTAATAGCATGATAAAACAATACATTAATGTCCTCATGATGATATTTATGAGTTTTTATAATGCTATCTAATTTAAGTAATATTCATCTATTGACAAAATATCAAATAATAAAGTAAAAGTAAATCTGACTGATTTAAATTTAAATACAGGTATTTAAGTATTTTCTATACCTAGAAGTAGGTAGATTTTTGAATAATATAGGATAGTCTTTCAACTTACTGTATTAAATCGGAAAATCTATTGGATGGACTAAATTTGATAACATCTGAATGTTTCCCACATGCTTCCCATATTTAAAGCAAAAGCCTGTAAGTTGTTAATTTACAGGCTTCTGCTTTTCCGCTTAGTAGCGGAGGGAGGATTCGAACCTCCGACCTTTGGGTTATGAGCCCAACGAGCTACCACTGCTCCACCCCGCAATATTGTGGCTGCAAATGTAACATATTGATTGCAATTGACAAAACAAATTTCAA
>Ga0326726_10000250_pt1 | contig 52727 bp, 51 predicted proteins | sample MHFenrmetagenome_2_FD_207603 | JGI IMG/M metagenome (GOLD analysis project Ga0326726, IMG submission 207603) | Lab enriched peat soil microbial communities from Michigan Hollow, Ithaca, NY, United States - MHF15MN | ecosystem: Environmental > Terrestrial > Soil > Wetlands > Peat | place: USA... | reverse complement strand
TTGTGCTGGGTGTAGGCCGTAAGCCTCTTTCTGTTCTAACGGTATTTGTCTAATGCGCCCTACCTACGAGCAGTCTGAATAACTGATCCCGATGTTTGGGCTTGCTCCAGGAGCAGATTGGCCGTTTCACCAAATCCCAAGGAGACCTCATCACCAAGTGAATCATCGCATAATCCATAGGCTGTGTCGTTTCTGTTCCTCTGCTAAGACTCTCGCCTTACCTGCTTGCGCAGGGTCCCGATTCAGAGTGAGAGAGGACTTTCCTCAGCAACCAAAAAGGTCACCGTCAACCGTCCACCTACGCCCAGCGAACCAGCATGTATTTGCTCATGGTTATAAACTTTGTCCCGCATCTATAGATTTGTTTGTTGGTAACGTTTAAAAAACGGATTTCTCATGGAAACTGTGATGATGATTCACGCTGATCGACCATCACGCCGTTGATATACAGCTGAGTTTTTAGTGTTGTTGAGACGATCGGAGGTACATCAACCGAGAGTTCCACCAGACGCTTCTCACCTGCAGCAAAGGGGGAAACCATTGTTGTCTGTTGATTGTATATGTGGCTCATATTATCATAAAATGCTCCTCGGACCTCGATGCTTGTGGTCTGGGCAGTCCCGAGATTTTCGAGAATCATCTCCACCTTGACATAATCCGCTCCGGTACTTACTGTAAATCGTGTCGCGTTTTTCCAGCGATGTGCAAGGAGAGGCCGTGATGTTAGAGGGTAGACAGTTATGTTGGTAAGACCTTCATATTCTGGAGGGATTTTCCCAACAGTCATATGAAGGGCGGTGGTTTCTAAGAAATAATACTGATCGACATAATATGAGGAGAGTGGGATGGTTTCATTCAGATGGATACCTACGGCCATATGCTTGGGGAGGCGTAGGAGTGACACGTTATAGCCTAAGCTCTGGAGTAAGGATGCAGTAAGGATCGCTTTATCCTCACAGTCGCCCTGTTTGTCATGTAAGGTTTCTAAAGGGTACCGTGGGTACTCATACGATTCATTGTTGGGATCATCGTTTTTATATTCAATGCTCTGAACAAACGAGGCGACGAAATTTATTTTCTCTACATCGGTTTTGAAATTTTTTTGATGAAGGATTTGATCAACCAGAAACCCGATATATCCGTCATCATAGGGATCAAACACATAGGCTGCATAATCGATGATATCAAATCGGTCTAAACTTTGGTAATAGTCAGAGAACCAATCAACCTGTGGAATCTTCAAGGTGTGTGCACCAGAGTAATACCAGGTATATTCCCATGAACCCAACTGATTTTTTTTCATGACCGTATGATTTGACTGGAAAAGGACGGTCCCATTACTATCATACAAAGAAATACTCAGTTGGTTTTCCTCAGGAGATGGATCTGGAAGAGAAACAAAACAGGTGATGTGCTGTATGGAGGATGGAAGGACCACTGTGGGGAGTAAGAGGACATCTTCTGTCGAGGCTCCCTGTATAACAGTTAATCGAGAGGGGTATGCAGGGAGATCACCAGAGTTTTGAAGGCTCAGATGGAGCGCGACAATCGGAGAGCTTGTTTTTTCTGTCCACCCGTCGACGGAAAGGGAGGTAAGGGAAAGAGCATCACCGTTAAAGGATACCTGGTGATTAAAAATTGTTTGTTTCGAGGAGTCTGTGGCTTGTAACCGGTAGATGCCTGGGGGTATCGTCGTGCGATATCCAGAAAAATAAATGCTTTCGTTATGAATCCCAGCATAATAGGTCCCTGAGAAGAGAACCGATTCAGCCGGACTGGTGAGTGTCAGAAGAGCGGTATCCGAGGTGTTGAACGCCACATCCATCCGTGCGAAGCCCTGGTCATCATCAACCACGAGGGAAAGGAGCGAGAAATGTGTCTGGCGAAGGAATGTGCAGCCCGAAAAAATACTCATGAGAAGGACGATGGCGAGAAGGAGTGTCTTTCCTACCGACATAACACCTTCATTTTGCGTTCAATGACGGTCCCCAGCCGTTGCATCCCTGTATCAAGTTGTTCGTTGGTGGAGTACGAAAAGTTCAGCCGCATGGAGCTACCCCCACCGCCGTCGACACAGAATGCTTTCCCATGGACATAGGCGACTTTTTCTTTGAACGCATCAAGGAACATTGCTTCAGTGTCAACTTGCTCAGGCAGAGTGACCCAGGCGAACATCCCGCCTTTTGGTTTGTTGCAGATGTATCCTTCAGGGAAGTATTTCTTCATGGAGTTCATCATGATGTCTCGTTTCGGCTTGTACATCTCGCAGATCTTCATGATATGGAGGTCCATGGATCCACTTTTCATGAACTCATAGGCGATATATTGAGAAAACGGTGCGGAACACAGATCTTGAGCTTGTTTGCATAACGCGAGTTTCCGCATGACGTCATCAGGCGCGATAATCCAAGCGAGTCGTATACCAGGGGCGAGAATCTTTGAAAAGGTGGACATGTAAATGACTCTGCCTTCATCGTCGAATGCTTTGATTGGTTTTATTGGGGGGATATCATATCGAAGCTTGCTGTAGGGGTCGTCCTCGATGATCACGATGTTAAATTCATGGGCAATATCAATAAGTTTTTTCCGTCGTGACTCTGGCATGACCGTGCCTGCAGGGTTCTGAAACGTCGGGATGGTGTAGATGAATTTCACGGACATGTCTTGTTTGATGAGCTCTTTTAGTTTCTCCTCAAGGAGATCCATCTGCATACCCTCTTTGTCCAAGGGAACTCCGACGAGGTTTGCTTCGTAACTGCGGAAGGCGTTAATACCGCCAAGATACGACGGGAGACCGACCATCGCGATATCTCCAGGGTTTAGAAAAATCTTTCCTACTGCATCAAGAGCTTGCTGGGATCCGCTGGTAATCATGATGTTTTCCATGGATGCTCCAGACGTCATTCCATCTTTATGGGAGCGTTCAGCGATTGCTTGTCGGAGTTCATCGATGCCTTGTGTCGCTCCGTATTGAAGCGCTATTTTCCCGTAATTGTTTAAGACAGTTTGAACGATGATCTTTAAATCCTGAATTGGAAATGAGAGCGGATTTGGTAACCCCCCGGCAAATGAGATGATCTCTGGGTCTTGTGTTACTTTGAGTAATTCACGGATTTCAGATTTCCGCATCTTTCCTGCTCTATCTGAGTATAATTGGTCAAAGTTTACCATGAAACTCACCCAGCAGCAACATCGACCTGTGTTTTATATGTATTTCGGGTCTGTTAACTTTGACGAAAAAGAGCTGTTTTATATCTTATTTTTCGTTGTGTCGCTGATCTATATTTCTTAATATTTTATTAATGTTTGGTTGTTCTCCATTGTTGGTTGGGTTGTTATTGCTTGTTAATATTTGTTTTTGATTATTCACGTTGCGCATTTATGGGGTCGGATGCACCATGCACCGACCCATATCGCGTGAATAACCTAACAATTTTTTTTTATATAAGAATCCTCTTATGTAAACCAATTACCCCATAGCCACTGGTGGCGGTTACCCGAGCGAATCACAGCGGTCAGCGAAGGCATTGAGCCTGGGTTGACCAATTACCCAATAGGATTTATCGATATTATTCTTATTTATATGGTTAGCTTTTTCATGTTTTTTTATTGTGTTTTCTTGCACAGGAGGTGTTTCCGAATGGTTTTCAGTCATGAAGAATTATAGGATAGTGCTGGACTGCGTCATGGCACTGGTGCGATCTGTTGTGGTTGTCCTGAATGTCATAGTTTTAAATTTTATTGCCGGAAATATCATGATGATAAGTCGTAGAAAATGTCGAGTTCAAGTGTCGATATGTGTTTTTATGTGATTCCGAGGGGTTGATGGTGTTTTCATAATTTTGTCTTTTCCCTCGTGAATTTCAAGGGGATGCTAACTTGACATCCACTCTAGATTTAGGGAAAAATATATGAACTATAACCTTTATTATTTATAAAAGGAAAAAATTATGAATATCAGGGAATTATTACTTCATATTAGTATCAAACATTGTATTAAATTTCAGATAATTGGACTCTCAATAATCATATTATTATCAGGATTTTTCATTGTTCCTTCATCATTATCTAAAACGATACATCAAACCTACGAACAATCTTCAATGATTTCAGATGGTCAAATTTTATATGCGCCAATGCGGAGCACGACTACGTATCTAATAGATAGCACTGGAACTGTAAATCATACATGGCCAAGTGAATATGCACCTGGTGTGGCGGTGTGGTGGTTAGGTGATGGAGCGATTCTTCGAACAATACGAGTTGGTATCCCTGTTGTTGGTGGAGCTGGTGGTGGTGTTCAAAAAGTGGAATGGGACGGGACAGTCGTATGGGATTTTCGATATGATTCTGATGGGAATCTCAGCCATCATGACGTGAAATCTCTGCCGAATGGTAATGTGTTATTGATCGCGTGGGAAACAAAAACCCGTAATGAGGTTATTGCTGTAGGACGAAACCCAAATAATATTTCCAGTAACGGGCTTTGGCCGGACCATATCATTGAAGTGCAACCGACAGGCCCAACAAGTGGGACAATTGTCTGGGAGTGGCATGTCTGGGATCATCTCATCCAGGATTATGATTCTTCCAAGGCAAATTATGGCGTGGTCGGAGATCATCCCGAGTTAGTTGATATTAATTATGTGACTTCAGCACAAAAGGATTGGATGCATACGAATTCTATTGACTATAACGAAGAGTTTGACCAAATACTCATCAGTGTCCATAATTTTAATGAAATCTGGGTCATTGACCATAGCACGACAACCCACGATGCAGCAGGTCATACTGGAGGACACAGCGGGAAAGGTGGCGATCTTCTCTACCGATGGGGAAATCCAGCGGCATATCGAAGGGGGACAATAAATGATCAAAAATTGTTTAGTCAGCATGATGTATCATGGATAAAATCTGAGTATCCTGGTGGAGGAAACATTCTTATCTTTAATAATGGAGTAAATCGTCCCAATAGTGAGTATTCATCTGTTGATGAAATTATTCCACCAGTAGATGATAATGGCGAATATTATCTTGCACCAAACTCTGCTTACGGACCTTCTGCGGAAACCTGGACTTATATTGCTACCCCGCCAACGAGTTTTTATGCATCTTTTCTTTCTGGTGCTCAACGACTTATCGATGGTAACACTCTGATATGTAATGGAGAATCAGGAAAAATCTTCGAAGTCACTCCAGAAGGATCAACCGTTTGGCAATTAACACCAGCAAATGAATTGTTCAAGGTTGTATACATACCCTGTGAAGAGCCACAGCCACCAGTACCTGGTACCCCAAATTTAGAATGTTCAGGAAGTCTCTCATGGACCAACATCAAACCAGGCGCAACAGTGAGTGGAAGTTTTCAGGTACAAAACCTCGGGGATAACAGCTCCTTGCTGAATTGGACCGTTAATAAATCATCTATTACTTGGGGAACTTGGTCGTACACCCCAGCGTCCGGAGAAAACCTCACCCCCGAGGAAGGCAAAATAACCATACAGGTCTCCGTGGTAGCTCCCAATGAACCAAAATCAGAGTTTGAAGGATATGTACGAGTAGAAAATATCAATGATCCTACGGATTACGAGTTGATTCCTGTGACTCTTAAAACACCAGTAAATTCACAGATACATCAATACAAAACGCTATTTATCCATCTTCTTCATTTCCTTCTTTTTAAACTCAGAGTATTGTTTGTTTTAAAGTGACTACTCCCCGCCAATTACCCAATTGGGTTCGTTGATGATTCTTGTTTATATACTTTGCTTTTTCATGTTTTTTTATAGTGTTTTCTGTCGTCATTTTATAGGGATGAAAGCTATTTAATCGATGTTAAAAAGTTCATCGGTTTTCGATATTGGTGATGAAGATTCTTTGAATCATGCTGTTACTCGTGCATTGTGGTCTGTTGATCGTCATTCTTATTTAGGAGTTGTTCCTGAGCATGATGAACCGTATGGGATGGTTTTGCATAATCGTGGTTCTTCAGAGTATTATCGTCGGTATATTGCACCGCGTATTGAGTTATTGCATGATGTTGCTGAGAAGCTGAGTTTCATCGGTTTCTTTGGTGTGTTGTTTACGTTTACTACGGATACGAAGCTGTTTGGATCTCTAACAGGTGCATGGTTATCTATGAAGGATAACGTGAATCGTGTGTTGTCATGGGCACGAAAGGGTGCGAATGGTAAACGGAAGCGTGTGCATCGTGTTTCTGATGCTGTTTTTAAGACAATGGTTGATTACTATGAGAAACATCCTTCACGGTATGTTGAATTGGATGCGAGTGATAATAGTGTTGTTTTTTCTAATGTTCGCTTGCCTTTGAAGGCATATATTCGTGTTGCTGAAGATACGGAAGCGTGTTATCCTGCACCGCATGGTGTTTTTTATTTCAGTAGCGAAGAATTAGTGAGTGTTCCATTGACTAAGGAGATGTTTGTTCAGTTGTTTAATGATGAATTGACCTGTGAGTGTGATGAACAGGGGTTTACTCATGTATCTGCATTTCCTGAGAATTATGATGATTCTACCTTTGCGGTGTCGTATGCGACGAAGTATATTCAGAAGCAAATGAATCCTTCTCATAAAGGGTATTTCGTCAAAAGATAGAAATAGAAAAAACCAATAACGACGGCATTATTTGTCTTGTTTTTCTCGGCGGAACAATTCTTTACAGTGTTCCTCGAACGCTGGCATTGTTTCTACCGTTTCCCAGTCGAGATTAAAACGATGCATGAATAACATGAGTTCTTCATTGGAACTGATGCCTTTTTTTTCATTCAGTTTCATACAGCTGACTTCGTCAGTGTCGATATTCTCGTCGCCCATGCTTCTCACGGATTATTGAACCTGGTTCGGACTTATAAAGCTTTCTCCCATGGAAAAAAAAGGAGAAAAGGAACCGAAGGGTGTTATTTCTTTTTAAGGTAAGGAAGACTGGTTCGTGTATTGACACCAACAGCATACCCGTTTGGTAGATCGCAGGGTGTCCCGCTTTTTGGTGAGCGTTTGCTGAAGAAATAGATCGTTTGATTTCTTCCGCCTTTCAGCTTCACGCTGCGTGTGTATAATGTCCATCCTTCGTATGTGTATACCATTCTGCACCTCCTATTGCATCGGATATCTTTTTTTCTGATTTAAATCTTCTCCTATGTACTCCTTTATGTTTTTTCTTTTTTCCTGGCATCTCAACAGAGGGATGTTTGATAAAAAAGATTATGAATAGTGAGTTTATGTCTACCTCACATCAGACGCAGAATGGAAGATATCGGGTCGTAGAATGCGGATGTGATCTAGTGGTTATGATTGAGGCCCTCCAAGCCTCTTGCCCGGGTTCGAATCCCGGCGTCCGCACTTCTTTATTTCATTGATGGTCTGCAGGGGTAGCCAAGCTTGGCCAACGGCGCAGGACTTAAGATCAAAACACAAGAAAGGTTCGTGTGATGAGACATCCTGTCTCGCAGGAGTCCGAGGGTTCAAATCCCTTCCCCTGCACTTTTTTTGTAAGATTGTCATTTGTTTTGGACAATAACATGAGTTAAAAACGATTTACCTTATTCGAAAAGTTATCAATAGATCCTATCGGAAAGCAGATAGCTATATATTTATATAAAAACATATTACTAATAACAGTAGAAAGTGATAGAATGAAACATATAAAATCAAATATGAAAACTGTTTCTTATTTCATCATCATGTGTCTGTTGAGTGGCATGATAAATACTACTGTTGCTGCTTCAACCATGAAACAACCATTTTTTCCTGAACAATCATTTCCACATGAAAGAATTAACAATTCATTATGTATTGGTCGCTCATCTGATATCCTTCAGATGATCCAGCAAGTCAATGCATCGATATTAAGAGCATATGTTCAAAAAATCCAGGATTTTGGTCCTCATCCCACGGGATCAGATGCATGTGAAGCCTTTGGGGAATATTTATACGATACGCTAAACTCTTTTCAGGTATCGGTTCAATTTGACTCATGGCACTATAAACTCCGATCTGGAAAAAATATCGTCGCATCATTACAAGGAAAAGAAAGCGATAATATCGTTGTCGTCAGTGCTCACTATGATAGCTTTCATATTTCACCGGGGGCAGATGACGATGGATCTGGTGTGGCTGTCGTCCTCGCGATTGCAGACATCCTAAGTCATTACACCTTTAACAGCACCGTACGCTTTGTGCTTTTTTCTGGGGAGGAACAAGGTTTGTTGGGGAGCCATGAATATGTTCAAAACGCTTATCGAAAAGATGAACGTATACTTGCTGATCTCAATCTTGATGGCGTCGGCACTGCGGTGACATTAGATGACGGCAGTAAAATAAAACACCATGCCAACAACCAGTCAGCCTGGATGGTCGACATCAGTAAAGCCATCGCATCAAAGTATCATGACGAGATTGGGCTTGAGGTGATCGGCCTTCCTCATGTCACCTTCAGTGATCATGAATCATTTGTGAAATATAATTACGATGCTAGTTATTTCTTGGAATATAACTTAACATCCTTCTATCACACCCCTGAAGATACCCTTGAACATATGAACATCTCATATCTGACGAATGTCTGTAAACTCACAGTGGGAACACTTGCATCCATAGCTGAGCTCAACCCTTGTCTTTCTAATGGCGATTTGGATGTTTCAATAAAAGGACGAGTCTTATCACATCCATTTCAATTTTGTGTACAAATCGAAAATAAAAAATCAAGGATTGATTCTGCAAATGTCACAATTACTATTGCAATAAAAAATCTACGAACTGGCCAGTATGTGATTATGATGATGGATACTCAGAACATCACCTGTAATTGGACGTTTACTAATGAGATAAAGTCATTTTGGGAGTTTAAAATAAAGGGTCGACCATCTTCAAATCAAATCATCTCTTTTGATGTGATAGTGAAAGGAATCAAGGATGATGCCACTTTGTATACGAGACAGCAGACACTTGGTGTTATTGCTGCTCAATCTGTTTTTCTGTTTCCAAAATATTAATCTAACGTCGTGTGTTCGCCAATAATTAGGCTTTGAAGATTTGATAACCAAATCCCCAAATGGGGACTATTGTTAATGGTTTAGAGCCCTTGTGCTTGGGCGCAATAGTATTGGTACGTAGTCCCGGCGGAATCATTTATTTCCACTAGGATTAAGTTCTATAAATAGTTCTAAGATTTGAACTTCGAGTTGAAGTTTCGCTCCCTTCACTATTTTCCAAAAAACGTTTTTTTATCGGTTCTGCATGATGAAAAACTCATAGCCGAAATAATCGGAATACATATGATAAATTTTGATTTCTTTTTCACACTCTGCAAACACCTGCAAGGCAATGGTGTTATCATGATATTTTTTCTTCAATTCATCAATCTTTTTTTCCATAGGAGAATAGTAATTATCAATCCAGGATGATTTTGGCAAGGTGAAATGAGCGAGTAACTCAAATCCTTCGTTTTGAATCAGAGCGATATTGCTTTTGACATCCTTTATATCAGGGTATCTGACATCCCAGAATTGCTGTAATAGTTTTGGGATGGACGGAGAGAGGAGAACAGCTTCGGTCACTGCGAGATATCCGTTCTTTTTGAGAAGCTGATGACATCGTTTTAACCCATTTTGAAATCCCATGAAATACAATGCACCCTCGGACCATATCACATCGAACGAATTGTTTTGAAAATCCATGTCAAGCATGGATTGATTTTTTAGAATGATCCGTTTCTCCACTCCTTCCTTGATTGCGTTTTTCATTAAAATATCTAAGAAAGATTGATAGTTATCCAAAGCGATAATCGTTCCATTCGACAACTTCGTTAATTCAAGCGTTTGTATCCCAGGTCCGCAACCGATATCAAGAATCAGCGGTTCAGAGGGTAAATTCTTCAGATAATGAAAAGCTTTACGCGTCGACTGGTTATCACCAGGTCCGCCACGCGGAAGACTGCGAAACAATTCATAGAAATATTCCATTCCTTCTATATTATCACGTCCCTATCTCTGGTAAAGATAAAGTGACATTTAATTTATATAAATTATTACAAAAATTATCAATGGAAATACAGATAAAGCATAAACCTTCTAGTGCCATTCCATAATGATTTTAAAAGAGATTCAGATTCAAAAATCAACAAGGTGCTATCATGGAATCTGACTTGTTACAAAAACTTGCAGATAAATCGATAACAAAAGAACAACTCTTACAAAAGGTAAGACAAAACCCTAAGCTGATCCCAGAGCTCATCAACGGGATTTCCTCAATAAAACCAACAATACGCTACGGGTGTGGAAAAATACTAATGGATCTGAGCGAGGACCAACCAAAACAACTCTATCCTTACATAGATTTTTTTATTAACCTTCTCGACAGCAAATACCGGATACTAACATGGAATGCGATTATTATTATCGCGAACCTTACGAAAGTCGACACAGAAAATAAATTTGATGTAATTTTTGAGAAATATTATTGTCTGCTTGATAACGACTATATGGTGACGGTTGCCAATGTCGTTGGTAATTCTGGGAAAATCGCCTTAGCAAAACCAAACCTGACTAAACAAATCGTTGAAAAACTACTTACGGTCGAGCATATTTCAACAACACCGCATCTCAGCCAGGAATGCAAATGGGTAATCGCTGAACAAACGATCAAATCATTCGATGTATTTTTTCCCCAAATTGAACAAAAAAATAAAGTAATCGTCTTTGTAAAAAAATACCTAAACAGTCCTAGAAAAACACTTCGAATGGAATCAGAGAATTTCCTTCAAAAATGGGATCAATCTGTTTAATTCTTTCCTTGTTTTACAAAAAAGAAAATAGTAATTCCCTACATTATTTATTCATCAGAACCGTAAGGTTTCTCGGTAATTCTGGATAATCTTCATAAATATCAAGATTTAATAATTTTTTCGTTAGTGCTTGTGGAATATTTTCTCTGGGTGTTTTTCGTAAAATAACAGATATTTCATCTTCGGTAAACGCGATTGTTTTCCGGTCGAATCCAAGAAACTTCTTATTTTGAGGACAGACGATTTGACAATGCATGCATCCTATCAATGCATTATGAGATTGCAAAGGGACCGATGCAGGAAAATCCCCCTCGTTTTCATTGAAATAGGTGAGGCAATGATCTGCATGAATTAGAATTCGGTTATTAGGGATACACTGAGTAGGACAAGCACGTTGACATAAAGAACACGCGGTACATGATTTCATGAGTTCTTTTTCGCACCAATCATCGGTGAGAAATTCATAATCGGAATAAAACGCTTCCAATCGAGTGTAACTTCCCATGCCCTCAACATAACAAAGGTTGTTCTTCCCATATTTTCCTAGTCCGCTTTTCACCGCAAGCTGTTTCATAGGCAGTATTGCGCGTTCGACGGAAAATCCGTTTTTTCCTAAAATCCTTGATAAGATTTCTTTACACGTGGTTCGTACCCTAGAAAATATATAGGTTGGTGGAATAATTGTCTGATACCGTTTCCCGTTATGAAAAAATTCTATGCGGGTGATTTTTTGGGGGATACCAATGACAACTATTGTGCGTGCATTTTGAAGCGTTTCAGGAGGGTGAAAGACAAATTGACTATAGTTTTGTTCATAAAATTTTTTCGTTATTAGTCCATCACGTTGCCATCCTGTAAGTTCTATTTGCAGGTCTTTTAAATGGATAATTGATACGGTTTTGAATTTTGCATGGATGGTTTCAAATTCTGATTGCAATAATTCGGTGATTGGTTCCATATTCACCACTTCATTGCCAATGAAGATATGCATTGTTTCTTTAACAGATTTTGCTTGTTTTAACGAGTCCGTTCCTAGTTATCAGGTGTTTTAATTTCATCTCACATCAATCGAAGACACCTTTTTCAATAATTACAAAATAAAAAGACTCGCAGCCATGATAGCCATCCCAAGGATAAACCCGAGAATAACAGTATGACTATGACCATAGCGATGCGCCATTGGTAGAAGCTCATCAATCGAGATGTACACCATAATTCCTGCGACAAACGCAAGCAACGAAGAAAGCAATGATGATGATAAAAACGGTAGGAGAATAAGAAACCCAATCACCGCACCAAGGGGTTCTGCTAGACCAGCTAAAAAAGAGTACTGGAACGCCTTCTTTCGATCCCCGGTAGCATAAAAAATCGGAACAGAAACCGAAATACCCTCCGGGATGTTATGAATCGCTATCGCAAGCGCTATGACGAGTCCAAGTCGCTCATCACTCAAGGCTGTTCCAAACGTGGTCAGCCCCTCAGGAAAATTATGAATCGCGATCGCAAACGCAGTAAATAACCCGGTTCTCAACAGGGTCTTATCGACCTTCACGGTCTGTTCGTCCGGCATCTCCTTGTAATGATGAGGATTTCGGTCTTCTGGGATAGCCATATCGATAAAGGCGATCAGCAGGATCCCAAGGAAAAACACGACGATACCAGTGAATTGCCCGACCTGAATGACTGCTTGTGGTAACAGTTCAACAAAAGAGACATAGATCATCACCCCGGCAGAAAACCCCAATGAGAAGGAAAGATAAATCATCTTTGGTTTCCTAATAAAATACGCAATAAGACTCCCTATCCCCGTCGAAAGACCTGCCAGAAGAGTAAGTAGAAATGCGAAGATGATATGCTGTGAGAACTCCATTCGAACCTCTTATATATCACCTTTTAATAAGCGTTCGTAATAAGTCGAACTTCCAGTTTTTATTATTTCTTGAATAATTTTTTCGGTCGTTTTCCCAATGCCTTTAATGGTCTGTAGTTGATACAGCATCGTTGATATCGGAACCTGCAGTTGTGACAGTGAGTACGCAGCGTAACCAAACGGAGATCTTTTCCCTTCGATTTTGAGTAAATAATCAAGATGCTCCAGTATCACGATGACCAAATCGTTCTCAGTGAGGATATCTTTGAATAGTTTTAGTGGGATGCGTTTGGGTATCTTGTACAGGTTCATTAGCATATGAAATGTCTGATGTAATTGATCAGAGTATTCATGGATTGCTTCCCCCCATTGACTGTCTTTGTAAATCATTTGATATTCGAGCAGGAGGTTTGGATAATATTTCTTAAGAACATTGTAAAAATATTCTTTTTGTTTTCCTTCCTTTAGTGTCATCCCACTACAGATGATAAAATCCACTCCGGCATCCTTGGCATCCTGTATTGTTTTCTCTAGTACCTCCTTGGTATCAGTAATGAAAGGGATGATCGGCATGAGAAACATACCGCAGGCAAGCCCGTTCTCTTTAAAAAAAGCAATGGTTTCCAGTCGCTCTTTTGGTGATGGAACCCCCGGTTCAAATATCCTGCTGATTGATTCATCGGTTGAGGAAAAACTGAAGCTGATGATTGCCTTGTTTGTCTCATTGATTTTCCGCAGGAGATCCACATCTCGTTTGACAAGTGTTGACTTTGTAAGGATATGTACCGGTAATTTTTTTTCAGAGAGAAGAGCTAGTATCTTGCGCGTCAATCCGTATTTCTCCTCGACAGGCTGGTAACTATCCCCGACTCCACCTCCAACCATCACATACCCTGGTCTCAGTGGACTGCGTTTTCGTTTTGGATCTAACTCTCTACGTAAAACCTCCAAGGCATTGACTTTGACGGATATATCTCTTCCAAACTCGCCTTCAACATAGTATCTTTCTGCTCGTCCATCACAGTATATGCAGTTATGGGTGCATCCTCGATAGAGGTTCATTCCATATCTTGAAAGGAACCAGGAGTCGATTTTTTTATGTTTTCGAAGAATCGATTTTGCTTCTATTTCTTTAATTGTCAGAGCTGTTCACCCTTTGAAGGATTCTGGTTCTCACATTACAAGTAATGTTCCAAGCATTCACAAAGATACCGATCAAATCGATAATTGTCGGTATCAAAGGAACCATCATCAGAGAAGAAACAGTAACTTAAGAAAACTCAGAGCATCATCGATTGGCGCAGTTTCTTGATCCGATCACGCAGTGCGATTGCTTTCTCAAAATCAAGATCGTCCGCTGCTTTTCTCATCTCCAGCTCGAGATTGACAAGGATAACAGGGATCTCCTTTCGTGGGATATGTTTCGTATCCGTGATTTCCACGACTTTTTCTTTTATTGGTTTGATGATGGTGGTTGGAGTGATGCCATGTTCTTTATTATACTGCAGTTGTACATTCCTTCTCCGATTGGTTTCCGCAAGAGCTCTCTGAATCGAATCAGTCAAAACATCAGCATACAACACCACTTTTGAGTTCACGTTCCGAGCAGCACGACCGATGATCTGAATCAGACTGCGCTCATCACGCAAGAAGCCTTCCTTATCCGCATCAAGGATCCCAATGAATCCAACCTCGGGGATATCAATGCCTTCTCGTAGTAAGTTGATACCGACGAGCACATCGAATTTCCCAAGACGAAGCTCACGGATAATCTCAGAACGCTCGAGGGTATCGATCTCAGAGTGCAGATACCGCGTCTTAATCCCTTTCTCAGCGAGATACTCAGACATCTCCTCAGCAAGTTTTTTCGTCAATGTGTTGACAAGAACCCGATCGCCTCGTTTGACGGTTGTCTGAATCTCCCCGATCAAATTCGAGATCTGACCTTCTATTTTTCTCACCTCGACGAGGGGGTCGACGAGACCTGTTGGTCGAATGATCTGCTCGACCACCTGCTGCGATTTTCCCAGCTCATAGGCTCCTGGTGTCGCAGAGACAAAGATCACGGTGTGCATATACTGCTCGAATTCTTGGAACGTCAAGGGCCGATTATCCATGGCACTGGGTAACCGAAACCCGTAGTCAATTAAGGTTTGCTTGCGTGAGAACTCCCCATGATACATCCCATGGATCTGCGGGATCGTCCGATGGCTCTCATCAATAAACATGAGAAAATCAGAGGGAAAATAATCAAGCAGACAGTATGGTTTCTCCCCAGGTTTCCGCCCATCAAGATGCCGTGAGTAATTCTCGATGCCCTTACAGAACCCGGTCTCCTGGATCATCTCAAGGTCGTACAGTGTCCGCTGTTTCAACCGATACGCTTCAAGGGGTGAAAGATGAGGAAGCCGTTCTTCCAATTCTTGTTTAATGGCTTCGATCGCGCGTTTCTGGCTGCCCTCTGGTATCACGAAATGTTTCGCAGGGAAAATAAACAGATATTTCAAGACATCAACTGTCTCACCAGTGTTTTTTTGTAATTCTTTGATGGATTCGATCTTGTCCCCATCCATCTCAATCCGATAGATGTTAGGATAATATCCTAAGACGAGGTCAATGGTGTCACCTTTCACACGAAAACGACCAGGGAGGAGTTCGGTATCATTTCGTTCATATTGAATGTCAAGTAATCGATGGAGAAACGCGTTTCTTGGGAGCCTCTGCCCGGTTCTAATCTCAAAACCAAGCCGCTGATAATCAAGCGGGTTTCCCACGTTATAGATACAAGACACCGAGGCAACGATGATCACATCACGTCGTGACGACAAGGAAGCGGTCGCAGCAAGCCGCATCTGTTCAAGCTTCGGGTTGACATCCGCGTCCTTCTCGATATACAGGTCTCGTTGAGGCAGGTACGACTCTGGTTGATAATAATCATAATAGGAAACAAAGTATTCTACACGGTTGTCAGGGAAAAACTCTTTAAACTCGCTATAGAGCTGGGCAGCAAGTGTTTTATTATGCGCAATCACAATCGCAGGTCGTTGTATCTGTTGTATAACGTGCGCCATGGAAAATGTTTTCCCAGATCCGGTGACCCCAAGCAACGTCTGGGTAGAATAATTTTTATGAATCCCTTCGACGAGCTGAGAGATAGCATCAGGCTGTGATCCTTTCGGAACAAGATCCGTTTTTAATGTAAACTGTGTCACGATCTCAACTCTTTTTTCCGTAACAAACGATTGTACGCAATCGCGAAACGATGCGCCTCATCACGGATTTCCCTGATAAACAACAATGCTTTTTCTTTTTTCCCAAGCCGGAGCGGTTGTGGTTGTCCCGGGAAATAGAGTTCTTCAAAGTGTTTCGCAATGGAGATAAGCGGGATTTTCACGCCGATGATTTCAAGCTCATGGATAGCGCTGTTGAGCTGACCAACACCCCCATCGATGATGATCAACTGTGGCAGAGGTGCATGTTCCAACTGCAGCCTTTGGTACCGTCGTCGTACGACCTCGGCGATCGCAGCGACATCATCAATACCCTCCACCGAGCGTATACGGAATCTGCGATAATTGGATTTATCTGGCTTTCCATTTCGGTATTGGACCATGGAGCCAACCATGGATGTCCCAGACAGATGGGAGATGTCGAAACATTCGATGACCTGAGGTGGTTCTTGGAGGTTCAACTGGTGTTGGAGTGCCTCGACCTTTGAACGATCTCCGAAGAACGTTATCTCAATATTTTTTTCCACAAGATCAAGGAGTTGTTTCTTTGTGCCTTTCTTTGGGACGATGATCCGTACTTTTTTCTTCCGTTTCTGCGTGAGAAACGCTGCAAGAGAATCAGAGGGTTTCTGAGGGATAATCACCTCGGATGGAATAGGGTTTTCCGAGTAATACTGTACGATGAATTCTTCTAAAAAATCAGGGGTGAAATCAAAGACAAACTCGTTTTTCGTTGACAATGTCCCCTTGTAGATGTTAAACAACATGAGATAGACGGTCTCATCCCTGAGAAGATAGGAAATGATGTCTTCGTCAAAGGTATGTTGTCGCTGCATCTTCTGATGCTCTTGAAGATGTTGTATCGCGGTGATTTGATTCCGTACGATCAACGCGTTCTCGTACTCGAACGATTGGGATCTTCGGGTCATTTCTTGGAGTAATTTTTTGAGAAGCTCTCGTGATTTCCCTGAAAGGATCAGCCGTACGTTTCGTATTCTCACGTCGTAGTCTTCTTGCGAGATTAATCCAACACAAGGGGCTGCACAGAGCTGCAGATGATAACGGAGACAGGCTTTCTTCGGTAGTTTTCTACAGGTCCGCAATGCAAACGTCCTGTTGAGAAGCTGTAACACATGGTCGCGTTCAAGGGCGGAGACAAACGGACCGAAATATTTTCTGTTCCCCTGTTTCTGCCGGGCGATGAGAAGCCGTGGGAACACCTCATCGGTAAGCTCGATAAACGCATAGGTTTTTGCATCCTTCAGATTAATATTGTATTTTGGCTGGTGTTTTTTTATCAGCGTATTTTCCAGGATCAGTGCTTCGACCTCAGTGTCTGTTACAAAAAATTCTACGGAGTCAAGAGTGTTGATGAGGCAGCGGGTCTTTGGATCCTGTTCTTTTTTCTGAAAATAGCTCTTCACCCGTTTTCGCAGGTTTTTTGCTTTTCCGACATAGATGATTCTTTTCTCAGTGTCCCTGAAGAGATAACATCCAGGGTTCAAAGGTAACGTGGTCAGGTCAATCATTTTTTCTTCCTGTGGAACAATGGTCGAAGGATTTGGCCGGTGTAACTTTGTTTATGATAGGCAACCTCTTCCGGGGTTCCTTTTGCAACAATTTCTCCTCCAAGATCTCCCCCCTCGGGGCCTAAATCGATGATGTAATCCGCGCATTTTATCACTTCCATATTATGTTCGATGACGACAATCGTGTTTCCCATGTTCACCAGACTGTTGAGGACATCGATGAGCTTCTTGACATCATGGAAATGCAATCCGGTCGTTGGCTCATCGAGAAGATACAGCGTCCGTCCTGTGCTTTTCTTTGATAACTCCCGTGTGAGTTTAATCCGCTGAGCTTCTCCCCCAGAGAGTGTCGTGGAGCTTTGACCGAGTTTAATATAGTTTAACCCCACTCGTGAGAGTGTTTCCAGTTTCTTGCGAATATAGGGGATGTTTCCAAAGATGTCGAGTGCCTCCTCAACGCTCATCGCAAGCACGTCCGCTATTGATTTTCCTTTATATTGCACCTCGAGGGTCTCTTTGTTGTATCGTTTTCCTTTGCATTCTTCGCATTCCACGTAGATGTCGGGGAGGAAGTTCATCTCTATCTTTATAAGGCCGTCACCTTGGCAAGTTTCACATCGTCCCCCAGGGACATTAAAAGAGAAGCGACCCGCTTGATATCCTCGGAATTTCGCCTCAGGGGTCATGGTAAAGATCTTTCTGATTTCATCGAACACTTTTGTATATGTCGCTGGGTTGCTGCGTGGGGTTTTCCCAATCGGGCTTTGGTCAATGACGATGACTTTATCAATCTCTGAGTCAAATGTGATCCCGTCGTGTTTGCCTGCTGGCTCTCGTGATTCATGAAGTTTTTTCATCAATCCTTTGTAGAGAATTTCATAGATAAGCGTTGATTTTCCGCTTCCGGAAACCCCGGTAATGACTGTAAAGACCCCAATGGGGATGTTCACATCGATGTTTTTAAGATTGTTCTCTTTACAGCCTTTGATATGGATATGTGTCTCGGTCTGTCGTCTGGTCTCTGGGATTGCTATGGATTGTTTTCCGGAGAGGTATTGTCCGGTAAGGGAACGGGGGTTGTGTTCTATCTGCTGTGGCGTTCCATGGGCGATGATTTTTCCTCCGTGAATTCCCGCACCGGGGCCCATGTCGACGACATAGTCGGCATGACGTATGGTTTCTTCGTCATGTTCAACGACGATGAGGGTATTTCCAATGTCACGAAGTCGCTGTAATGTCTGGATGAGCTTCTTATTATCCCGCTGATGCAACCCGACTGACGGTTCATCCAGGATGTAGAGGACGCCCATCAGGTTTGACCCGATCTGTGTCGCAAGTCGTATCCGTTGGGCTTCTCCCCCAGAGAGAGTTCCAGCATTTCGAGAGAGCGTGAGATAATTTAACCCGACGTTGTCTAAGAATTTTAGGCGTGCTGTGATTTCTTTTAAGATTAAATAGGCGATCTCCTCTTGTTTTTTTGTCAGGCTGAGTGTTTCGAAGAATTGAAGCGATTGTTTAATGGACATATCGGTGATGTCGATGATTGATTTACGGGCGATTTTGATAGAGAGTATTTTTTGTTTTAATCGTTTCCCTTGGCATGTTGGGCATGGGCTGATGCGCATGAACCGTTCCATGTCTTGTCTACGATATTCCGATTCGGTTTGTTTGTAGAGCCGCTCTGATTGTGGGATGAGTCCTTCCCAGTTCCCGATATGGGAGTAATGCGCATCACCGTTTTTCATGACGAAGTTAAAACGGATTGGTTCGGATGACCCGTACATGATCGCATGGTATTGTCGTTCGGTGAGGTTTTTTATCGGGGTGAAGATATCAAACCCATAATGTTTTGCGACCGCTCCGAGATAATTGTTCCTCCAACTGTCTCGTATGGTTTTATACAAGGCGATCGTGCCGTCTGCGATACTGAGGTCCTTATTTGGGATGATGAGGTCGGGGTCGAATTCCATTTTGATGCCAAGTCCATGGCATGCTTCACAGGCGCCAAAGGGGCTGTTAAAGGAGAACATGCGTGGTTGGAGCTCTTCGAAGACAGTGCCGCAGACGGGACAGGCCATGGTCGATGAGTAGATATGCTCTTGGTTTTTTGTATCTAGTGCGATGAGGAGCCCATCGGATTTCTGTAATGCTTGTTCACAGGCTTCTGTCAGTCGAGCGGTGTCGGTTACTTCGACGCGGTCGATCACGATGTCGATATCATGTTTCTTGTAGCGCTCCAAGGTGATTTTCTCATCGGTCCGAGAGATGGTCTTGTTCACCCGAACCTTGGTGTATCCTTCTTTGTTCAGATCTTTGAAAAGTTGTTCATACGTTCCTTTTTTCTGACGGATGACTGGTGAGAGAATGGTAATGGTGCCTTTCAACTCTGCTGCGATTCTTCCTGAAATTTTCTGTGGCGACTGTGACTCGATTATTATGTTATGTATCGGACAGTACGGGATACCTATTCGAGCGAATAATAAACGTAGGTAATCGTAAATTTCTGTAATCGTTCCTACGGTGCTCCGGGGGTTCTTGCTTGTTGTTTTTTGTTCAATGGAAATTGCAGGTGATAATCCTTCGATGCTATCGACATCTGGTTTGTTCATGAGACCGAGGAACTGGCGTGCGTAGGCGGAAAGTGATTCGACGTAGCGTCGTTGTCCCTCAGCATAGAGCGTATCAAATGCAAGGGTGGATTTTCCTGAGCCAGAGATCCCGGTGATGACGATGAGTTTATCTCTGGGAAGGTCTATGTTGATGTTTTTGAGGTTGTGTTCTCGTGCTCCTTTGATGATGATTTTTTTCACTGAAGATCCCCTTTGAAAATAGTGATGATATATACAAATATATACATTTTATTGACGCAATGTGACCGTATTTCTTTTCGGCCAGCTCTCCGACAAGCATTCTCCTCTATTCAAGGTTTTCTGAAGGGTCACCGAAAGTATAAAATCAAATTCCATTCACAGAAGAACGATTATAAAATATAGTTGAAAAAATTTCCCCAACTCACTATAGCAAGGACAGTCACAGGGATTACACTATCTAGTATTAAAAATAACCAACTTCTTGAAGAAAATGAAGGAAGTCGGAATAATTATAGGACTGCACTTGTGTTATTATTCGGATTACGGAAGATACCAAGAATCGACAGAATAAGTATCCCACCGATAATGATTAGTCCCCATCTCAAGAGCTTTAACAATAGGATAGCTAAGGTGATGAGAATAATCTGCGGGGTTGGAGTATCTTTATATTTTTGTCGAATTGCCTCTATATACGTAGTCTCAACGTTGAGAAGATTCGGTGTTGTTGCGGATTGTGCTATTTTAACTTGCTCTGCGGCCACTGCTGGCAACATCATTAAAAGCAATACAGCCAACAGACTACCGCCAATTAGGGTTTTTCTCATTTTATACGTCCTCCTATTTTTTGTTATACGCCACTAGCATTTAAATGTTTTCGTAACAATATAAGTCAACAAGACAGAGAAAAATAAATCATATGAATCATATAATTAAAGAGGAAGCACAACCGAAAACTATTTCAGGAGAGAACCGTAAAGACGCCGGGTAAGAGTTGTACAACAAAAGGTTTTAAATATCACATAGAAAACAGCTATCGAGGAGCAAAAAAATGTTAATCGTTGGTCAAGTATCAACCTCTGAGGAAGCAGCTGAGATAGAATCTATCGCAAAATCCTTTGTGGTCGCACACCGTATAAAAGCGGTCGCTCAGAGCCTCCTTATAAGCTAATATCCAAACAGCAAAGTCCTAGTTCATCGAGGAACAAAAAATGTCAGAAAACGTCATTGAAATCGATTCACTTACAAAAATCTACAAAACAGGAAAAACAGATTTCAAAGCATTAAATAATGTCGATTTGAACATTAGCAAAGGCGACTTTGTCGCAATCATGGGTCCCTCAGGCTCAGGGAAAAGCACACTTATGAATGTTATTGGGTGCCTCGACCGCCCGACATCAGGTACGATTATTATCGATGGCGAAAATATCTCCACCGTGAATGATAATCAACTCGCCGTTATTAGAGGACGAAAAATCGGGTTTATTTTTCAAAAGTTTAATCTCATGCCGTCTATGAATGCAGTAAAGAATGTTTCATTACCCATGGTCTTTCTTGGAGGCTCCAGGGCCGATCGGGACCGTCGAGCCTTCGAACTCCTCGGAAAAGTCGGGCTTACCAACTGGGCGACCCATCGTCCCTCTGAGCTTTCTGGTGGACAACAACAACGGATCGCTATCGCACGAGCCCTCAGCAACAACCCCTCGATCATCCTCGCTGACGAACCAACAGGAAATCTCGATACAAAGACCGGCGAACAGATCATGGAGCTACTCGTTGCATTAAATCGAGAAGGGAAAACCATTTTACTTGTCACCCATGCAATCGCTTTGAAACGATTTGCGAACCGAGTGGTCAACATGCTTGATGGAGAGGTGACTGAGGATACATGATACGAGATATCTTATCGATGGCTCTTGATACCATGAAGTCCTATAAGATACGGACGTTTCTCACGCTCATCGGGGTCATCATTGGTGTTGCATCAGTTATCATGGTCACAACCGCTGGAAACTCTGTCAGTACATTTATTGCAGAACAATGGAATCTCTTTAATCCAACAGGGATGGTCATCGGTATAGGGAAAGGCGGAACGGTACCACAGTTATCGATTCGATCTGTCGTCTTCACAACCAACGATGTTGAAAACATCCAACGTTTGTCAGCGGTAAAAACGGTAGCACCCATTGGTGTTGTTCCCGTTAATAAAATCTTACGACGAGACGGGTTCCTTAAATGGGAGTCCGGACCTGGAGAAACAATGTACGCAAGTACAGAGTCAATCCTTGAAATTCTGAACATGGAATTAGAAGAAGGAACCATGTTCCAAGAAGGAAAAAATGAGGTTGTGATCAGTAAAAACGTCGCTGAGGCATTTGGGAAAGACAAACCATTGAAAGTCGGAGATACGATTTATATACGTCGGGTCGATGGAAAAACCCTTGAGGCGAAAGTCGTTGGAATTCTCAAACAAGGTTCAAGTTATAGTATGTTTAACACCCTTTCCTCACCGGGTATTATCTGCCCAGCAAAACCGTACTATTCAAGTTATTTCGGGTCAAATGCCGGTTCGATCCTAAAACGTGTGATGGCCTACACGATTCTTCTTGCCGAAGCAAAAGACACAAAACATGTCCAAGAAGCACAAGATCAAATTTTGAATTACCTTAATAGTTCAGGATCTGATGCGAGTCAGTATAAAGATGAGAGCTCTGATTTTGTCGTTATCACTCAAACGTATATCCTTGATCGTGTCGATAAAATCATGAATGTTATCAGAACCTATATCACCGCAATCGCGCTGATATCCCTACTAATCGGCGGGGTTGGAATCGCGAATATCATGTTTGCGACGGTTACTGAAAGAACCAGGGAGATTGGTACCATGATGGCGGTAGGGGCGAAACGACGTGATATCCTACAGTTATTCTTGTATCAATCCATGATCATCGGGTTGTTAGGTGGTCTCGCGGGATGTGTGCTTGGTGCAAGTGGAAGCTGGTTTGTCGTTGACCTCTTAAATAATAGTGTACAAAATCTCGGAGGAGCGTTTAGCACAGGTTCTATTCAATTATCCTATGCTCCAGAATGGTTTATCATAGCGAGTGCGGTCGGTATCTTAATTGGTATCGCTGCAGGGGTGCTCCCAGCACGGAAAGCAGCAAAAATGGACCCGGTGGAAGCCCTCCGCTGGGAATAACTTTTTTTACTCAGTAGATGGAGCCTGTTTTTTCTCCATCGCCTCTATTTTTTCAAGCTCTTCCCGGATAAACTGCAATGCTTTCTCCTTATCAGGACCAAGACCAACCGCATCAGGGCTGATCTCGTTTTTCTTCAGCTGTCTTAACCATCGCTCCAACACCTGTTTTTGATCCATTGATTCTCACCTCATCAGACACCATATCGCAAGCGATGTATATTAACTCATAGATTTAATGAGAAAAAAAAGTTAAATACGGAAAAAGAATATCATAACAAGGAAAGGAGGAATGGAGAATGTCGTACTATTGGAAGAAAAACGGCACTTTCTATCATTGGCATCTTCAGTGCAAAGCAGTCCCGGTCTATGTTCGAACCAACCCTGATTGGGAAATTAGTGAGCAACGACCAAGTGATAAAGAACGTTGTAGAGAATGCCTCGAGAAAGATATCGCACAGAAGATGAAAAATAAAGTTTAAAATAAATCATCAACGAAGACTTATTCTTCTTCTACTGCTGATTTCTTCAAAGGAAGATTCAGCATGATTCTTTTCAATTTTTTCTTGGTATGATAATCATAGACCACATTGATCTTTCGTCCAGTGAACGGATTGTATCCCGTCCAGTACATACAGGTGGACATTGTCATCGGGGTCGGGGTGAACAGTTGGAACTGTTCAATGTTCTCCAGATGCCTTTTTTTTATGGTGTCATACAAGAATACTACATCCTGCAAAGAATCACCAGGGTGACCTATCATAAAATAGTATCGCAACGCTTGTTTTTTCCGTTGATTTATCGCAGTGAAGTACGTCGAAAACTCATCGAACCGCCTGTTATCCTTCCCCATTAAACTGACGACATTGTCTGAAAAATGCTCAGGGGCTATTTTCAGACAACCGGAGATATGATGATCAGAGATCTCTTTGACATATTCCCTGCTTTCCATCGCCAGATCATAGCGGATGCCACTGCGGATAAAAATTTTTTTCACCCCTTGTATTTGGCGAGCTTTCCGTAACAATGAGATAAGCCGCCGATGGGTTTTATCCAACTGCGGACAATGGAGACAAGATTCTGAACATGGGAGAGTTGATCGTGAGCGAGTGCAGACCATGGCATACATGTTTGAAGAGGGACCTACAAAATCATCGATGTATCCTTTGAATCCAGGGTATGCTGTCAATCGTCTGATTTCATCCAGGATGTTTGTCTCAGACCGCGAAATAATACGATTCCCCTGATGAAGCGAAAGAGAACAAAAATTACATGCCCCGACACAGCCTCGATGAATCACCACTGAAAACTTCCCCATTTTTAACAATGATTTCGGGTGCAGTTTCCTTGAGTAATCCAATGAATAGATCCAATCTAGATCCTTCGTCGTATAGTCAGGGTATTTGTACTGCACCACGTAACTGTTCGTATATTCCTGCGCGAGGTTTTTATCATTTGAAAACTTCATCTGCATCGCACAGAATTTCTGTTTATCCTCCGCAGCTTCCTTAAAAGAAGGAAGAAGTTCAAAGCTCGAATCAAGGTCTTTTTGAAGAATGCATGTTCCTTGTATTCCAACTAACTCTTTTTTCTGTCGTAACCGTTCAGCAATCTCAATAATCTGTTTCTCTCCATTCCCATAGACAAGGATATTTGCCCGTGAATCAAGCAAGATACTCCGTCGAATCGTATTATCCCAATAATCATAATGAGCGAACCGTCGCAAAGACGCCTCAATGCCACCGATCACAATCACGCTGGATTTAAAGTATTGCTTGAGTTTATTACAATAATAAATCACAGCACGGTCAGGTAGTGTTGTCGCATCGCTGTATTTGTCCTCTACTCGTTTATGTTTTAAAGGAGTATAGTTATGAACCATGCTATCAATAGAACCAGAGGTCACACCAAAACAAAGACGAGGCGCTCCTAACTTCGTGTAGTGCTCCGGTGACTCTGGTTTTTCTATGATACCAACCCGGTATCCTTTCGCATCAAGTACTTTTGCGATCACACCGACCGGTGAGAGGGGATGATCATCATAATACTCCCCTGTGATAAGGATGATATCCAGATCATTTCCTGACTTTGTAATCATACTTTGGTCTCTCATAGAATGCTCCTATTTAAATGTACAACAAGCAATCATTCCACTGGAAAGGTTCATTAAGCGCCTGCTTTTTCCGGTGCCGATGACCGACCTCCTTATGACGAACGATGACGGCTACAAATCAGTAGGATTTGTAGCACTAGTGAAGGAGCTTTCAAAACACTATTCAGTAACCGCTGTTGTCCCTGACCGTGGACGAAGTTGGATCGGAAAAGCGATTACCACGAAAAAGGAGCTGAAAATAAAGAAAATAACCTACGACGGTGTCGAGATGTTCCTTCTAAATGGGACCCCTGCGGATTGCGTACAAATAGGGTTATACGACATAGTTACCATACGACCAAAAATGATTATATCAGGCATAAATATCGGGCTGAACATCGGAAAAGCCAGAACACTGAGTTCCGGGACGATCGGAGCAGCAATTGAAGGATCTATCGATGGAGTACGTTCCCTTGCATCATCACTCTCCATCCCTGTCACACTCCGTGATAAAAAAACAGATTTTTATACACCAAAAAACAACATGCTCTTTGAAAACGCAGCGAAAATCACGGCAAAAGTGACCACTATCATTATGAATAAAGCGTTCCGTGATGTCGATCTTTTTTCGCTCAACATCCCTTTTGAGGCTACCGTGACCACTCCTCTAGAGATTACATCACTCTTTAGCACACGATATGGAAGACTGTTTCATAAAAAGGGAAATAAATTTGTTCAACGGACGCCACCGATACAATTTAAGAACATGGAAGAACAATCCGATCTGAAAGCATTAAACGAAGGAAAAATCTCCTTAACACCAATGAATATCTCCTTTTCTGCGCCTCAATTAGTAAACAACGTCGAACAGACTTTCCATGAAGAATGGTAGACCATAGACTTTTCTATACGACGAAAAAAAACGCGATCGCTATGATGGAATACACACTGATCAACTGTGCTCCTTCTAACCAGTTGCATCTTCCATCAGCAGAGAGATAGTTCACAATTAAGACAGCTAGGATCACCGCAAGGATTTCAAAAGGAGTAAACACAAGGGTGAAACCAAAATTAAAAACCTGACTTACCAGCATCAGAATAGGGACGACGAACAGCGCTATCTGTATAGCACTGCTCAATCCAATCTCGATAGAGACGTCAAGCTTATTTTTCACAGAAAAATGAACGGCGGTTGATATCTCAGCGATATTCGTGATAATCGCAATGACCACAAGGCCGATAAAAACCTGTGACAGACCAATCGCCTCTGCTGTATGTTCAATTGTTCCCACAAGAATTTCGGATTCAAAGGTAACGACAAGAAACGTACAAAAAAGAATTAACGCGGCGAGACGCCGGCTCATAGTCGGTTTTTCTCGGGTTTCTTTTATCTCATCGCTGGCGTCAAAAAGATCTTTATGAGTCCGTAATGAAAAGACAAGCCCCGCTATATAAATAAAAGCCATGACAATGGCAACAGCGCTGCTGAGAAGCAGTATCTGCGGACTCTTTGGTGTCACTATCCCATAAACACTCGGAATCGCTAACCCTGCTACGACAATGATCAACATGGTTGAAGACACCGCAATAGTCTCATTATTGAACCGCTGATTCTTATAGCGTAAACCACCAGTAAAAATACTCACCCCAACCAGGAGTAAAATATTCCCAATAATACTTCCGATTATGGACGCTTGGACGACCTGTATTAAACCAGCCTTCAAAGCCAGAATCGCGATAACCAACTCTATGGCATTGCCAAAGGTGGCTGAAAAAAGACCACTCACGGTCGGATTTGTCTGCAATGAAATTTCTTTTGTGGAATACCCCATGATTCGAGCGAGAGGAACAATAGCCAACACTGATGTGATAAAAATAATGGTATCATCCTTGGTAAAAAAATATAATAAAAAACTAATAGGAATGAACACTAAAAGCACATAAAATGTTTTACCAATCCTTAGTTTCTGAAAGATGGTTTTTCTAAGAGGCGGTGAATAGAAACCCTTAATCAGATTTCTACGTCCCACAATAAAAGGGCTCATATAACCGGATATCACATCAAAGTATCTAAAATGTTTCGACAGTGAAAAGTTAATGTATTTCAGTTTGATGTTGAAAAGTGATGAACTACGATGTGATCATCCTCCGATATGGTGAACTCTCACTAAAGAGCACGTATGTACGGAAGTATTTTGAAACAATCCTTATACGAAATATAAAAAATGCTTTCACAAAAGAAAACATCCCTGTTGTCGTAAAAACGGAACGAGGAAGAATCTATCTTGCTACAACGGAGATACCCAAGAGCATCAAGATATTGCCTCGAATCTTCGGTATTGTATCATTCAGCCCAGCGATACAAACAACGTCTGCGCTCCAGGACATGTCCATGATAGCTCAACATCTTACGAAGAATAATTTAAACAAGCAAAAAAGTTTCGCGATTCGGGCGACACGAATTGGAACCCATCCGTTCACAAGTCAGGATGTCGCAATACAAATCGGAAATGATATTGTACATGCAACCCATGCGAAAGTAGATTTAAACACTCCTGATTTCGAGCTTTTTATTGAGATCCGAGAGAAGAAATCATTCCTCTTTACAGAAAAAATCAAAGGAGTCGGAGGTCTTCCCTTGGGGACCCAAGGAACAGTACTTACCCTCATGACACACCCATCTTCACTGCTTGCAGCATGGTATCTGATGCGTAGAGGATGTAACAGCATTATCGTGACAATGAATCAATCTAACATGAAGACTATCCGTTCTTTTCTTACTCACTGGTATGCCGATGCTGAAATACTCTCGATTGATCAGACAAAAAAAGACTTCTACCATCAGTTATCCAGCATCGTATCTGAAAAAAAATGTGATGCATTGGTAACTGACCATACGTTCGAGAAACCTGCCTTGGCTGTATCTGATATCGCCCAGTTCAAAAAAAATAGTGTTGTCCCGATATTAAGTCCACTTCTCACGATGACCCAAAAGGAAATTGAGAACCAATGTAAAAACAGAGGAATACTCGTATGAATATCGTTGTTTTTGGAACTGGCGCCATTGGGTCATTGTTCGGTGCATTACTCGCCAAACAAAATAAGGTCGTACTCGTCGGGCGAGCACCCCATATCAAGTGTATCCAACAAAAAGGTTTGACCATTCAGGGAAAAACTCATCTTACGGTCAACGTCCCCGCGGTAGAATCAACAAAAGAAGTCCCCGTGTCAGCAGATCTTATTCTTCTAACCGTGAAATCATATGATACAGAGACTGCAAGCAACCAATTATGTCCACTTCTCCATGATCGGACCATGATCGTCTCTCTTCAAAATGGGTTAGACAATATTGATAAAATCGAAAAAAACATCGAAAAAAAACATATTCTTGCTGGTGTGACGACTCATGGAGCCCTCTTCTCATCACCTGGTACCATCACCCATACAGGGAAAGGAAAAACCATTCTCGGAGAACTTGATGGTCGTCCCTCGGAGAGATTGAAGAATCTTATTTATATATTCAATCAAGCAGGAATCGAAACCCAGATGAGCACCGACATCAAAAAGGAAATCTGGAGAAAAGCAATCATTAACTCTAGCATAAATCCATTAACCGCATTTCTCGGATGTAAAAACGGATATTTGCTTGAAAATCCCCTGTTGGAAAAGATAGTCGAGTCTGTGTGTATTGAATCAAGCATGATAGCATCCTCCAGAGGAATCCCTGTTTCTCCGACGGAGATGATACAGAAAACAAAAGAAGTCATCCGGGATACAGCAAAAAACTATTCCTCGATGCTGCAAAGTATCCAACAGGGGAAAAAAACAGAAATCGAATCAATCAATGGTGTGCTTCTGAGAATAGGAACGGAACAGAAAATCGACACTCCATTAAATAAAATCCTCTTTGAACTGATCACCGCCTTAGGTCAACCCTAAGAAAAATTACAGGGAATATATATTTATCCTGTAAATAATAAGACGAATTTTTTTTCAATACCAATAAGTTTATATAAATTGTAACCTATATTATTAATAAGATTACAGTCCTTCTCCATATCGGAGGCAAACCTTCATGTACGTTAGACGGAAACAAAAAATAATCATAGGAGTCTCGCTACTTGTTATCGCTTGTTTACTTGTTTCTGGGACTTATGTCTATTTTGAATATTATATGACCAAGAAAGCAACTCCCCCTCAACAAACTTCTGTCGCAATAGACGACCGGATTAGCCCTTTAGAAAATCAAGGAGTTGTCCTTGAAATATTACGAATCCGTGATCGAACACTCATTGATAAATTATTGAAACCAGGGAAGTCTTGGGAAACTAAGCCTACATTCTATTTCATCTCAAACATAGATGGGTTAGAATATACCAGTAAAGACGTCACCCAGCACGGAAGGACAACCGAAGTAATGTTCAATACATGGGATACCATGTTTCAAGAAAATAAAATCATGAAGGATGTGCCAGAAGAACAAAAAACGTCAACAATTACACTCACCATTATGGAACAAATAAAATCCGGGTTATTCGGACTGAAAACACAAAATATTGAAAGAGACTCCTTTACCGTCACCTATGATTTTCGAACTGGCCGATGGTCAGGGAAGGATAATTTCAAAGATCATGATGGATATGGATACTATTTAGGTGAGACTTTTGAGATCTGGTTTAACATCTATCAAATCGATTCCGACGGCGATTTTATCCCCTATTGGACTGAAGTCAACATCCTTGGGACAGACCCAACCGTAGACGACTCAAAACTCGATCCCGACGGCGATGGGATACCGACAGCATGGGAGTGGAAATGGGGATATGATCCCTTCACCTGGGATGATCACCAAAACCTAGACCCAGACCTCGATGGTCTCAGCAATATCGAGGAGTACCAGAACGCGAAATGGTTCGCTGACCCCTTCAGTCAGGATATCTATTACGAAGTCGATTATATGGGCCGGGGTGGACCATTTGATCCGCCACATGTTTTTTTTGAAGAATCAAAACAAGGAATTATTGAGAGATTCGCTGAGCACAATATCAAGGTCTTTTTTGATGACGGATGGCCAGATACCCCAGAAAACGGCGGTGGACAAGAGTTACCACACATCGCTAAAATATCACAAGATTCCGGCATGATGTTACAATTTTACGATCATTATTTCCCTGACGAACGAAAAGGTGTTTACCGATATTTAGTCATTGGACATGGCGGTGGTTTCCAGCATCCTTCAAAAAACAACATCTATGACACCACCCAAATCGCTTATGTATCTGCAAAAATCAAACCAATAAAAAATATATTCGACTTTGTGTTATCGGGTACCATCCCAACGGAAAGAGGGAAACGGGTTCAACTCGGATCACTCATCTTGCATGAAATGGCACATAGCTGTAGTGTCGATGCTGATAATTGTCATTTTGGAGGAATCGATAACATCAGCTACGGAGTCTATATCTTACCAAATAAAAATTACGTAAAAACATGGGGACAATACCATAGTGTGCTCAATTACTTGTATTGTAACAACCCAAAAACATTTGACTTATCTGATGGTCATAATGGTCCGCCCTATGATCAAAACGACTGGGGAATGATGTTTGTTGGCTACTTCCAATATAATGCTAACCTCATCGAAGAACCATACTATGAAGCAGGAACTGGAGAAAAGTTAGTGAAGAGTGAATTTAGAGTCACTAATTATACCTATGATGCGAACCTGACCGAACAATTTGTAAAATACATAGGGGATTACTCACCAATCAGCCCTATTAACGTGAATTGGTCAGTCTATCGACTGAATAGTAAAGAGAAAAATCCTAATCACCGGGAGATAAAAATATTCGCACAGCCTAAAATAATGACGACGCAAATATGGGTGTTGAACCAAGAAGCAGATTTAGACGCTAACGGAACCCTGCATTTTTATTCGTTCGATGAGCTCATGAAAGAAAAAACACAGTAATCCTTCGGCATTTCCCAAGAGGAACCTTCTTTTTCCATTGTTACTCCAAAATAATCAGACGTGGTTTTAGAAATCTCTAAATAACAATCTTCGTATCATGAACAGAGCATCTGATATCCTATGAAGATTTTTGTAACCAGAAAGATACCTGAACCTGGACTTGATGTATTAAAAAAGGAATTCACTCTTGATGTCAACCCCTATGATAGAGTCCTTACCAAAGAAGAAATCATCAAAGGACTCAAAGGAAAAGACGGTCTTTTGTGTCTGCTGACAGACCCGATCGACAAAGATGTTATCGACGCGGAACCACATCTGAAGATGATTGCTTCGTATGCGGTGGGATACGACAATATCGATATCGCTGCCGCAACCAAACGAGGAATACCAGTGAGCAACACCCCTGGCGTGCTAACAGAAACCACCGCAGAGCTCGCCTGGGCGTTACTGTTTTCTGTCGCCCGACGTATCGTTGAAGGAGATACATTTACTAGAGAAGGGAACTTCAAGGGCTGGGCACCTATGCTGATGCTCGGACAAGATGTCTCGTACAAAACGTTAGGCGTCATCGGCACAGGACGTATCGGGACTGCATTCGCATTGAAAAGTAAAGGATTTCACATGAACGTCCTCTACACCGATGAACAGAGAAACGAACAACTCGAACGAGAGCTTGGAGCAAAAAAAGTATCTCTCACAAAATTACTCAAAGAATCAGACTTCATATCCATCCATGTCCCCTTAACAAATCAAACACATCATCTCGTTGATGAAAAAGAACTACACCAGATGAAAAAAACAGCGGTTCTCATCAATACCGCACGGGGATCAATCATCAATGAAAAAACCTTAGTCAAAGCATTGACCGAGAAGTGGATTTTCGGGGCCGGTCTTGATGTGTATGAAAAAGAACCAGAAATACCTGAAGAACTACACAGACTACAGAACGTCGTACTACAGCCTCATATCGGGTCAGGAACTATTGAGACCCGTACAAAAATGGCGCTCATGGCTGCAGAAAACATGATGATTGGGCTTAAAGGGGGTATCCCACCAAATTGTGTGAATACAGAAGTCTTTCAAAAAAATCCTATAAAGTAAAAACCCAGATTTCCGGTTCTTTTGGCAACTCGTCTTTTTCTATGTCGATTTCGTTGCCAACTTTCAGTACCTTATATTTGTTCTTCTCTAAAAAAGAGTCAATCCCAGCAACAGGGATAGACAACCCTTCAATTCGATAATGCATCGGAATCGTAATCTTTGGCTTCAACGCTTGCACCACGCGCCATGCCTGTTCCGCGTCAATCGTATAGTTACCGCCGACGGGGATAAATAAGATATCGACTTTACCTATCTGTTGAATCGTTTTTTCATCAAGCTCATGACCTAGGTCACCAAGATGACAGAACGTGACATCGTCACTGATGAACTTGTACAGAATGATACTCCCTCGTCGTTCTCCATGAGCAGCGTCATGGAACGCAGGGATGCCCATAATCTGAATGTCGCCAATGGTCCGTTTCCGCTCATCGGTGACTACCTTGGACGTTTCTTTTTCAACGGATTTGACGCTATTATGGTCATAATGATTATGCGACACTAAAATAATGTCCGCTGTCACGTTGGGAGCTGGTATCCCAATCGATCTCCCATCATGCGGATCGGTCACGATCGTGACATCGTTTGTTATCTCGAAACAGGAATGACCATGCCACCGGATCTGAAGCATTATAATCTCCTCCCTCAAATAAGGAATTGGCCGAATAGCTAACGAAGTATAAATACATTATGAAAATTCATGGGCGTAGTCGCCCAAATCTAATGTAGTCAATAGTCGTCCCATCGATGCAAGCAAAAATAAATTCTTTATTCACTGAATGCGCAAGACGAACAGCACGACTGACCTCAGCCCAGATACTCGTAAAACCTTTTTCGATGACATGAATAAGATACTCTGCATGGGTTGCCTCCGGTTGTTTTGAATACGCGCGGAAATGGGCGCCAAATTTAAAACCGGTTTTCACAAGAAGTCCTCTCTGTTTCAGGTCCTTGAACACCATAAGCCGCTGAACAATATCTGGCTGAAGTTTCTGCATCAGACGAATGCATTTTTCCTCAGAAAGGTTGTTACCATCGGTGGTTTGAATCTCCAGGACGTTTTTCTCAAGAAGGTATAATCCCTCCACAAACGACAGCTGCAGTGTTTCTCCAAATGGTTTACCAAAAAACTCTTTTTGAAGTAGTTGACCCGAGAGTTTTTTATCAAAGACAATAAGACGATTTTTCAACAGCACACCAGCACCTTTTGGGTACTTTTGTTGTAAAATATCCCCTGCAAGATTAACAGTTGATATATCATAATAAGTGAGATCTCCTTCTTCGTCGACCAAAGCGAACCATAACGCATTATTCCTCTTGGTATAGTGTTGAATCAACTGTTTTGTTACCTCGATATCTAGGATATCCCGTTCAGAATACGCAGCGATGACACACGATTTGACATCCCCATTTTTCTGTGTGACCTTACGAAAAGAGACTGTCGTAGCATCATCAACTGGAGTGATCGCATGCCCTCGATTTCGTAAATCCTTATACACCAAGTATTTTGTCTCAAACTCGGGTACGTGTTGAACAGCATGCTTCAGGAGCGAGGAAAACTGTATTTGTTTTTTATTCTGGTGTAAAATCATTTTTCCTTCATCGAGTAAAAAAACCCCCTCAAGAAGACTCAATCGTAATATATTTGATGGAAGAAGTATCCCAATATGACTCTTATCATATAGCCTTCCGATGTCACTTGCTTTTTTCACTAGGATCTGGTCGTTGATGAGTTCTCCGGAGATATCCATAAAACGAGGTATATGAGGATGTCTTATTTTTGTTTTTTGTAGTAGTCCTCGATGCTTCGTGGGACGGTATCCTTTTGGTAGAATTGCTCTTTTTGTTTCTTTGGACTTAACAATCCTGCGAGTAAAATTCCAAACCCGAGCCCTGCGATTCCACCGATCAATGCGAAGAGGACAAATAATCCGATATACCGAGTCGGCCCAAAAGACCATGATACAACAGGGTTTTTATCAGGGGCTCCTATATAGCGGGAGGACTCAACTCCATAGGGTGTAGTAAATCGTAACGCGCCAGCGATGAGATCAGCGTATTTGTAATACACGATAGCGGTATCAAGCGATGATTCGTTTGCAAGACTCTGCCCGTATTCATAATAACTCACAGCGAGAACTGGTTCAATACCTATAGTTCTGCTTTCTGTGATACTGGCGCTTGCTTGTACTCTGGCTCGTTCTACTTTATCAGTGGTGACTCCGTCAACGAGTTCTAAGGCAAGATTCGCTTTGACGAGTGCTTCGAATGAGCCAAACAATGCGGCAGCAGAATATCCTTCTTCTTGCTCGCTGCGAGCAGTCTCAAGAAGGGTCTTTGCATCGTTGAGATACTGTGATGTGTCCCCTATTTCGTTAATAATGATTTCCGAGTACACAATCGCTTGTTGCGCATCATCTAGATATTCTTCCGCAAGAGTAGAAATCATTGTTTCGTTAATGTCCCCGGAATCATGAAACGGGGTGGAGATATTCAACCACCATCGGACGCTTTCGATCCGTTCCTGGGCGTAGGCGATGTTGTATAACGCAGTGAAATAATCCGCATTCTGAAAACTCGTGTTTGCTGTAGAAAGGTACGATGCTGCTTCCGTGATCCGTTGTTGCGCTGAACCAACACATTGTAAGGTCACCATTCCATGGATTGAGGCATTTTTTGCTAACTTTGTGTTGTTCTTATAGTTTTGAATTGCTTGTCTATTAAGAGATTGAACGAACTCCGTCTGGTTCTCAGAAGTAAAATATTGACAGATATACGTGACAAAACGGGAGTTTATAAGGGATTGGAACGATTTACTCGTACTCGTGTAATATACTTCTTCATCATACCAGTGTCTCGATTCAATAAGACGATCAGAAGCAGTGTTAAGAAAATCAGTCACCTGATTTCGATAATAATTTGGGTATCGATTTGGTATCGTCGTGATATTAAACAGATTACTTGCGTTTTGATACGATTTCCCTGCCTCATCTAAGAGACTTGTTGCTAAGGGTTTCATCGCGGTTATGTAGTCCTCAGTGGTGATTTTATCGGGGGACTCTTTGACGGGGAACGTCCAACCGGTGAAATAGAGGAGTGCATCGTTAATATCTTCGACCTCAAATACTTGCATGCCATAATTCGTCTGGGCGTACTCGGTTACATTGCGAGTGACTGGATAGGTGTTCTGCCAGAGGACCCCATTGATATTTTGATATTCGGTGACCATTTCGGTATATGTTGTTTGTCCTTTCGGTATAAGAAAACGTGTTGCTCCCACGCTATGGGCAGCATCAATTTTATACGGGATTCCTCCGATAGGACCGATGCTTCCATCAGGGTTGATCATTCCTGTCATCACGGTGCTGTTGTCAAGTGTCCAATTTTCTAAGAGTGATATCACTGCAATGGTCATCATCGCTCCTGCAGAGGGGCCGCCAATCATTGGAGATGTTGTCCGAACGACAAAGAAATAGTCACAAATGAGGGGATCAAGGTGTGATCGTGTATCTGTACTTACTAACGCACTTGCTACTTTTACGGCAAGACGTGCGGATCCTTGCATATCGACATCGGTGAGAGGAAGTGTATCAACGAACACCCGTCCGCTTCCATTCATCTGGATGGTGACCGTGATTGTTGAAATCACCCCGACATACCCAGTTCCAGACTGAGAAACCGCTGGTGCATAGACTGTGACATTTCGATATTCTAGTGAAACGTTTCCTTCTGATATCCCCCCTGCTGGAATCCCAACGGAAACAGGAATACAGGTAGAGCTTAACAGAAAAAAACCAATAAGTATGAGGATAATTTGGTGCTTCATGGACATACCCCCGAATAAATTTGGGTTACATAGTACATCATATAGAAATAGATTACTGTGCTATTCTTTTCGTATATCATGGTTTTCTTCCCGATATTCTTAAGTAGGTTTACAGGATACCAGTTCTCGTTTAAACCATCCACTCAATAGACCAGAAGAAACCTGTTGGGAACTGGAGGGAATTCGATATGGTACAACTACACGAGATGATTCTGCGAGATGGACACCAATCATTACTCGCGACAAGAATGCGAACAGAAGAGATGCTGCCGATAGCAGAAAAACTTGACGAGATCGGGTTTTTTTCTCTAGAGGTCTGGGGTGGCGCTACCTACGACGTATGCATCAGGTATCTCAATCAGGACCCGTGGGACCGATTAAACAAACTGAAAAAAGCAATGCCAAACACACCCCTGCAGATGCTGGAGCGGGCAATGAACATTGTTGCTTACTGGAATTTCCCTGATGATGTAGTAAAAAAATTCATTTACCTTGCGAAAAAAAACGGATGTGATTATTTCCGTATCTTTGATGCGCTTAACGATCTTCGCAACATGAAAGTACCGATGCAGGCAGCCAAAGAAAACGGTGGTCATGTCCAAGCATGCTTGAGTTATACGATTTCACCGATTCATACCGTTGACTACTTTGTTGATAAATTCATTGAGCTGAAGAAGATGGGTGCTGACTCGGTCTGCATCAAGGACATGGCTGGGATGATCTCCCCGAAACGTGCATATGACATTATCAAAGGAACCAAGGAAGCGGGTGTGAACCTCCCCATGGATCTTCACTCTCATTGCACGAGTGGGATGACCGGGATGGCATACCAACGAGCGGTCGAAGCAGGTGCTGACATCCTTGATACATCGATATCGCCAATCTCAGGAGGGACGGCTGCTCCTGCGACAGAAAGTGTCGTCGCCGCGTTCCAAGGGACAGAATGGGACACAAAGTATGATTTAGAGTTGCTGATCGAATGTCGGACATATTTCCTTAAAGTTTGGGAGAAGTATCGACATCTTCATCGATTTGATGCGTTGAAGGTCGACCCGAGTGTCACCTTACATCAAGTCCCTGGCGGGATGCTTTCCAATCTCATCTTCCAGCTCGAGGAGCAGGGCGCGCGTGATAAATACCGTCAGATTCTCGATGAAACCGCACGGGTGCGAGAAGAACTTGGTTTTCCACCACTTGTCACACCAACCAGCCAAGTGGTTGGGGTTCAAGCAGTCATGAACGTGCTGCATGGGCGATATAAGGTTATCCCAAAAGAAACCAAGGATTACTGTCGCGGTATGTACGGCAAACCCCCAGCGGAAATTAAACCAGATGTCATGAAAAAGGTCCTTGGGCCAAAATGGAAAGAAGACGTCATCGAATGCCGGCCATCAGACTTATTAGAACCACTCTGGGACCAGAAGAAGAAGGAACTCAAGGAAATCGACGGTGGATCGTTGATGAAGAAAGAAGAAGACATCATGACCTACATCCTCTACCCACAGGTCGGTTTGAAGTTCTTAAAAGGCCAAGCGAACGCTGAGTTTACCTCAGATGCGCTCCCGTTGCCTATCGATCATCAATTGACCAGAGCGATGGTCAAACAATCATTCCCTGAAGTAAAACAACTCTGGCTTGAAACACAACCACCAGAGAAGCGAGGAGGTCCTGTGCAGATCCCCACCGAGTTCCAAGTCGAGGTTGATGGAGAACCCTATGAAGTGAAGGTCATTCCTTCAGGCGGGTATCTTATTGCAGGGGCCGGAGGTTCTACACCAGAAAAACCAAAGGATATCGAAGGTGGCATCAAATCAAACATGCAGGGTACCATCCTGAAAGTGAAAGTGAAGAAAGGTGACAAAGTCAAGAAAGGAGATGTCATCGCAACGATCGAAGCAATGAAGATGGAACAAGAGATAAAATGCGAAACCGAAGGGGAAGTAAAGGAAATCTTTTGTAAAGAAGGAGCTCCGGTGAGTAGCGGAGACCTTCTCATGCAGATTCTGTAAAAAAGGTGATGTATCATGCTTAATAAGGTCCTGATTGCAAACCGAGGGGAAATAGCGATTCGTATCATGCGAGCATGCAAAGAGTTCGGGATCGCTACCGTCGCGGTGTACTCAGATGCGGATCAACACGCGTTGTTTGTGAAATACGCTGACGAGAAGTACAACATCGGACCAGGTCCTGCCAGCCAGAGTTATCTGAATAAACAGAAGATCATCGATGTCGCCTTAAAATCTGGTGCGGAAGGGATCCATCCTGGGTACGGGTTTATGGCGGAGAACTCTGAGTTCGCAGAGATGTGCAAAAAAAACAACATCGAGTTCATTGGCCCACCGGTTTCAGCGATGAAGCTGATGGGATCAAAAATTGATTCAAAGAAATCCATGATCCAAGCAGGAGTCAGGGTCGTCCCTGGTGTTACTGAGGCGATTGCTGATCATGAGCGGGCGAAAGACATCGCCCATGATGTCGGGTACCCGGTGATGCTAAAGGCCTCTGCTGGTGGTGGTGGAATCGGGATCGTGCAGGTCAACGATGAACAGCAGATGGAAAAAGCTCTTGCGACGGTGCGACAGCTTGCGAAGAACTCGTTTGGGGATGATTCTGTTTTTATCGAGAAATTCATCGATAACCCGCGTCATATCGAATACCAGGTGATCGGTGATAAGAAAGGTCATCTGATTCATTGTTTTGAGCGAGAGTGCAGTGTGCAACGACGTCATCAGAAACTCATTGAGGAGACGCCTTCCTGTGCGTTGACACCAGAGTTACGGAAGGAAATCGGTGTACAAGCCGTGCTTGCTGCTAAAACAGCTGGGTATTACAATGCGGGGACTTGCGAATTCATGTTTAAGGATGGGAACTATTATTTCCTTGAGATGAACACGCGTCTTCAGGTAGAACACCCTATCACCGAGGTAACAACTGGTGTGGATCTCGCACGGGAGCAACTACGAGTCGCCTCAGGCTTAGAGCTTGAATATGACCAGAAGGATATCCATCCACGAGGTCATGCAATCGAATGTCGGATCAATGCAGAGGATCCTCTGAATAATTTTATGCCAGCCCCAGCTAAGATCATTCGTTATGCAGAACCGGGTGGGCCAGGCATTCGTGTGGATTCTGGTGTATACCCTGGTTTTACCATTCCACCGTTTTATGATTCTATGATCGCGAAACTCATTGTCTGGGCAGAGGATCGACCACGGGCGATAGAACGAATGAAACGAGCACTGTGGGAATTCCAGATCAGTGGTGTCCGTCACAACATCCCGTTCCATCAAGTGGTCATGAATAATCCGCAATGGCGCTCAGGGGTCTACAATACAAGCTTCATCCCGCAGTACAATATCCTTGATCAGGTCGTAAAATATGTGCAGGAGACCAAAGCGCAATCGACGGGTCCAAAGACCGCTGCCGCAATGGCTGCCGTCCAGGCAGTAATCATGGCTTCGAACAGTGGTTCACAGCACAAATAAGCGACCCTCAGCGGTAATATGAAAGAGTCAATCTTCGTCAAAAAAACTAAAGCGTTCTTGAAAAAACTTGAGAACGATTTTCTAAAAAAATCGTTTGTTTTTGATGATGTGGATTCAACGAATGCGACTGCTAAGGATCTTGCAAAAGCGGGTGCGGAGGAAGGAACTGTTGTCATCGCGAGATCACAGAGCCATGGACGGGGACGGTTTGAGCGTAGTTGGGAATCACCAGAGGGCGGCGTGTATCTTTCTTTGATTCTTCGACCTTGCACCTCACATGAGAAAAATTCGCTTCTATCTTTTGTCGTAGCACTTGCGGTGACGAAAACAATCAATGAGTATGGGGTTCATGCGACCATCAAATGGCCAAACGACGTCCGGGTGAATGGACGGAAAATCGCTGGTATCCTGCTTGAATCTGAAGGAGATGGACCGACGATCAACTATGTTGTCGTTGGTATTGGGATAAACCTCACCATCAACCTGAAGAGATTATCTGCTGGGATACAGCAAAGATCCACTTCATTACTGAATGAACTCCATTGCCCTGTTGATTATCATGATTTCCTAAAAATTTTTTTTATGATATTCGAACATTACTATTTGATATTCCAGGGGCAGCGCTATGGGGAGATTATCGACGAATGGAAAGATCTTTCTGATACCCTTGGAAAAAGCGTCAGGGTGAAAACAATGACAGAAACCTTGCAGGGGACCGCTTTTGATGTCGACCAGTCTGGGTTTCTTCTGCTGTGGACCGCGAGTGGAGAAACGAAGAAGATCCTGAGTGGTGATTGTCTTTATTTTGATGAGTTAGACCATGCTTGACATGAAACTTGGCGGTGTCCCAATGGTGATGTACACGACTTTTTTCGACCTAGTGTTTTTGGCTTGATGGATCAGCATTGATTTATGCCACAGGATGTCCCCAACTGAGAGCTTATAGGTTTTCTCACCGACGGTGTATTCCATTTCACCTTCAAGGACAAGGTGCATTTCTTCCCCGTCGTGTTGGAAGAGTTTTGATTCGGTGTGAGGATCGATCTCAGCGATGATAGCCTCCATCTTGTGGGACTTTAGCATTAATCGATAGAGCTTCCCAGGTTTCTTTGTGACGCTTTTTTCTTCATCGCTTTTGATAAAAACAACGTCCTCATCCATAGAAATCAACAGTAGTAGAACATAGGAACTAATAAAGATTTCCTCTTCTTGGGAAAACCTAGGTTATTATAGGGACGAAGTGGGTTTGGGCAAAACTATAAATAATTAACGAGTGTTAAGTATATATTAAGGGGGTTTGCGAGACACTTCATCTCATAGCATCTCATAGTGTTCGTTTCAGATGAGCTTCCCATCACAGAAAGACGTTTTAGAGGATGTGTATCACCGTGCGTTTCAGTATGAAGCACGATTGGGGAGTTGTCCGCAGTGTGTGCTTGCCGCGTTGAAAGAGACACTAGATATAGGAGATGATTCTGCCTTCAGAGCATCTCAGGGTCTCTCTGGGGGAACTGCGTTGTCATCAGAGGGGACGTGCGGAGCGCTTGCAGGGGGGATGATTGCGATTGGCCTTCTTGTTGGTCGAACGTATCAGGAATTTACGGAGGGGCAGAAAAAACGACTCGTTTTTAAATATACAAGACAGCTCTATGACAGATTCGTCGGGGAGTACGGCTCGCCGCTCTGTTGCGGCGTGCAGAAAAAGATCTTCGGACGAAGCTATATCCTTCTTGATAAACAGGACTATGAGGCGTTTGAGAAAGCAGGTGCTCATGTCGATAAATGTACTAGTGTCGCTGGGAATGCTGCAAAATGGACCGCAGAGATTATATTGAACGAATTACAAGGAGAACGAACGAAAGGATAAGTTTTTATATTCTCTAGTGAATAGAATGAATTAGAGTGGGATTTTATGAAGAAAAAACACGGTATCATCGGGGGAAGTATAAAGGTTATAAGTATCTCAGTTTTTTTGTTTGTTTCAATGTTCTCAATGACGATCGCAGCGACCTCAGAACAGGTCACTGATTCGATCACGATGACGTATACGTTTCCCGTACCCATGATATCAAAAATATCTCTTGGAGAGAATGTGTATGACCAGTTGATCATTCAGGGAGCACCTTGTTCAGGAAATACAGGGGAGCCATTGTTACCGACAAAAGGAGCGTACCTCCTGCTTCCGCCCGATACCAAGGTTGATTCGATTACCATTACCGGTGAAAAAACATTTGTTGGCTCGGGGTTCACCATCGTTCCTTGTGGAGCACCTGTTCCACTTATCCCTAGCGCACCTGATGTCATTCCTCAGCCGAATCAGGTATTGTATCAGTCATCACAGGAGTTCCCCGGTCAACTCTCTTCCGAAGTTGGCGTGTATCAGTTCCGAGGGTATTCCATCCTTGTACTGATGCTTTTTCCCGCCCAGTACATCCCGGTGACCGGGGATGTCTTTTATTATCCGTCTATGACGGTGACGGTCACCTTGACACAGCAACCTCACACGAATGTCATGTATAGAGATTTCCCAAAAGATCGTACCGAGCTGCTATCAAAAATAGATAACCCTCTCGTGGAAATCTCCTACCAGAAACCGATACATAATGCGATGCTATCCGATCAATACGACCTCCTCATCCTGACGACCGATGCGTTGAAAAATGGTTTCCTCTCTCTGGCGGAACAACACAATGCGACGGGGACTCGGACAATCATCCGGACCTTGTCTGATGTCGGGGGAAATACACCAGAGGACATCCGGGCGTACCTCCAGACAGCATATACAACCCTTGGCATCAACTATGTCCTGCTAGGAGGCGACACCGACAGCATTCCTGCGAAGATGTTGTATGTGGAAGGGATGGATGAGAACGTCACCCCCTATAATACGCTGATGCCAGCGGATCTGTATTACGCGTGTCTTGACGGACCGTACAACTCCGATGGTGATGAGTATTGGGGGGAACCACATGATGGAGAAAACGGCAACGATGTCGACCTGATTGCAGATGTCTACGTTGGTCGCGCTTGTGTGGATACCATAGAAGAGGTGGACAATTTCGTCCAGAAGACCGTTGAATATCTCTCGTTACCAACAGGAGACACTTACCTTGGCGAGGCCACCTTTGCCGGAGAATACCTCGGTGATTACGGGATCGCCTCATTTGGAGGTACTACATTAAATCAGCTCATCAACGGATCCAGTGAAAACGGTTTTACGACGGTCGGTATTCCAGCAAGCCTCTACAACATCGATAAGCTCTATGATGAGCTCTATCCTGGTTTTGACCCGCAGAATCCCTGGGGGACCGGATGGCCGAAACAGGAAATCATCGACCGGATCAACAACGGTGTTCATCTGATTAACCATGATGGACACGCGTATTATGATTATAACATGAGGATGTCCAATGGAGATGCCAGTGCTCTGACCAATACGCATAATTTTTGTTTCGTCTATTCCCAGGGATGCATGTCCGGTGGTTTTGATAACCCAGAAGGTACCGATTGCATTGCTGAGTATCTCACCGTGAAAAACACCCAAGGCGCGTTCGCTGGAATCTGGAACGCCCGGTACGGGTTCTTCTGGTCGTATAGCACTGATGGTGACTCCCAACGATATCATCGGCAGTTCTGGGACGCGGTGTTCGGAGAAAACATCAGGGAAATCGGACGGGCGAACCATGACTCCAAAGAAGATAACCTATTCCTGATCCAGCGGTCCTGCATGCGATGGGTCTATTATGAGACGAACTTGTTTGGGGATCCAGCAGTCAGATTCCAAAACGCATCCTGGCAGGAGCCACAGCTTCGCATCAGCGATGTTGTTGGTGGCAGAGGAGTTGTGAAAGCATCGATTGCTAATGACGGGCAGGTACCCGTAAGCAACATCCCCTGGAGTATTTCTGTCCGTGGCGGGCTGCTTGGATGGATCAATATCTCAGCAGCGGATTCGTTTGCGTTTCTTGATATTGGAGACTCGTTGACCGTTCAACCAGATCAGACTCTGTTTGGGCTCGGTAAAATCTCAATTAAGGTCCATGTCAAGTACGCGCAGGACTGGAGCGGTAAAGGGTTCGTGTTTGGTCCATTTGTAGGACGAATCGCCGCAGTATAGTAGCACACACATCAAATGAAAAACACAGAAACACAGTCTTATTTTATTTTTTTCTTTTACCTCCCTTCAGTTACGAGATGAAAAAACCATAAAAGTACCATTATTATTCCCCTGTGTGTCATGGTGAAGAACCTCGTAGGTAAATTAAAACTCGTTCTCCCATTCATCGGTCTTGGTATCCTAGCCTACCTCGTCTATTCCCTCGACCCGCAGAAAATCATCACCGCTTTTCTCACCATAGACCCGATCTATATCGTCTATGCGCTGCTTCTTACGATCCCTTTGCTGGTAATCAGGAATGTGGAATGGCAGATCATTTTAAAAGAACAAAAAATCAGCATAGGATACCTGGAATCCCTGAAAATCTATCTGATTGGAATCTTCTACGGGAGTTTCACCCCAGGGTATTCCGGCCAGTTGATGCGTATCCCTTATCTCAAAGAAAAAACCAAGGAACCCTTCGGGAAGCTCTTCATCAACACCATTATCGATACCTTTGTCCATTCGTTCTCGATTTATGGGATGATAATCATCGGAGCCTTCCTGGTGGTCGGGACCATTCCTGAGTTGCTCCCTGCGACCATCACCTGGATGATCGGCTTTTCGCTGGTGGCATTGTATTTTACAAGAAAGGAGCGTGGGGAGAAATTCTTCAGAGTCATCATCACGTATCTTATCCCAAAAAAGGTCAAACCTCATCTGAACGCATTTATTGATTCGTTCTACAGTGATTTCCCGCGTTTTAAGGTCATGATCATCCCCTATCTCATTGGTATAATCACCTGGGTCATCGTGTTTTCACAGGAATACTTAATACTGCTAGGATTGGATCTTCAGATCCCTTATCTAACGTTTCTTGCGTTGTATCCAATCGCAAATGTCGCAGGGTTCATCCCCATTACCTTCGGAGGTCTGGGGACACGGGAATTCACCGCCATCTTGATTTTTACGACCCTTTTTACGGTCACCGCAGAACAGATCCTAGTGTTGTCCCTTGTCGGTTTTTTTGTCACGGATATTTTCTTGGCATTCCTTGGTTTTTTACTATCGCTGACCGAAACTCATGTCAAAACAAGTCTCCCAGAAATGATTGAGGAATAAGAGATCGTTATCTCTACAATAGCTATCTTCTTCTAAAGAAAGGAAATGAGTTTTAGAAAGTGTTAGAGGTCCCTGAGACTGGCACGTTTCGCAGCACCGATCCCAGGGATACTGAAATGTTTTGCTACCCGGTCAATGATCTCAGTGGACACAATTGTTAACAGAAGATAGATGACCGCAATCATAGCAAAGACCTCAAGATAGCGGAAGGTGTGCGCCGCGATGAATTTCCCCTCAGCAGTCAACTCCGCGACCCCGATGATATATGCGATCGATGAATATTGCAGAAGATAGATGAATTCATTTGACCAGGCAGGAATTGAGATACGTAAGGCTTGGGGGAGGATGACATGTCGAATCGACTGAAGCTTATTCATCCCCAGAGACCGAGCCGCGCTCATCTGACCAGATTCAACAGATTGTATAGAGCCTCTCAGATATTCAGCTTGGTAGGCCCCACTGTTGAGAGCTAATCCAAGTAATGCTGCTTGAATCGGCGAAAAGATAATTCCTACGGAAGGAAGGCCGAAATAAATAATGAATAATTGAACGAGAAGCGGGGTGCCTCGGATCAGCTCGATATACCCGACGCAGACACCATTTATGATTTTATTCCCATAAACCCGGCCTAAAGCAAGAGCTATCCCTAGGAAAAAACCAGCAGTAATTGAGATAAAGGTAAGGAGAATTGTATATCCTAAACCATTAAGAAGATTTGGCAGTGAATTTAAAAAGAATTGGCCAAAATCAGCTGCCATTTACCCTCCTGTTTCTTCTTCACCATATAACGCGCCTATTCTTCCAAGGAACTCTCTCGTTCGTGCCATTTTTGCATTCGTAAACATTTCTTTTGGCGGTCCTTGTTCAACAATCACACCACCTTCCATGAAGATAATCTCATTGGCGACGTTTCGTGCAAACCCCATCTCATGGGTCACGATCAGCATCGCGACCTTGCCGCAGAGTGATTTCATCACATCAAGGACATCACCAATCAGCTCTGGGTCTAATGCGGAGGTAGGCTCATCAAATAAAATGACATCAGGGTCCATTGCTAATGCTCGCGCGATTCCGACTCGTTGTTTCTGCCCACCGGAAAGCTGTGCAGGGTATTGACTTGTTTGTGCTTCCAAACCAACTCTGATAAGTTCTTGCATTGCTCGTTTTTGCGCGGCGTCTTTTTCTATTTTTTTTACCTTTTCTAACCCGATGCTGACATTGCGCAGTGCAGTAAGATGATTAAACAAATTGAAGTCCTGGAAGACAAATCCTATTTTTTCTCGTATTTTATTGATGTTTGTCTTCGGATTGGTAATCTCCTCACCATCGAGCCACACCTGACCATTATCCGGTGGGCTGAGTTGGTTGATACAGCGTAAAAGCGTGCTTTTTCCGGTTCCGCTTGGTCCGATGATGACCTTTGTTTCCTCTTGTTCCATGGTAAATGAGACGCCTTTGAGAATCTGAACAGTCCCATAAGATTTGTAAATATCTTTTACCTCTAACATTGACATTATGATTTCCTCCTTTGTTTCATCGGTGAACCTCCACCTGATATCCTGCCATCTGATATTTTTTTTCCACATACCGGAGGGTTTTATTTGCAATAAATACAATTACAAAGTAAATAAGAGCGATAAGTAAAAATACGATAAGAACCAGATCGGGGTCTCTGACTTGAATATATCGACCTTGTCGCATCAATTCAATAACACCTATTGCAAACGCAAGTGAAGTATCCTTAAATAGAATCGTGAATTCGTTCGACCACCCGGGAATGGAGAGCCGAAGCATCTGAGGCAGTATCACATGGCGAATTGCTTTGAGTTTATTCATTCCAAGGGAGAACGCTGCATGGATTTGACCTTCGGGAATAGAGTTGATCGCCCCACGATAGATCTGTGCTTGATACGCTGAACTTCTAAGTCCAAGACCGATCACCGCAGCGGTAAATGCATCTAAGTTGATTCCAATCTGAGGCAGCCCGAAATAGATAAGAAAAAACAACACCAGAAGGGGTATACCTCGAAGGACTTTCTCATAAATTAAAATTAAATAGGTAATCGGTCGAGATGCATAAGATCGACCGGTTGCAAGAATAATTCCAAGAGTCGTCCCAAGTAAGATACCAAATGCAGTGAGAAGAAGAGTAACCCCAAGCCCATCAAAGAGTGAGGGGAGTGATTCTATCAGCGTTTCAAGCGCCAACGGATCACTCCATGTCTACCTTATGTGGTAAAGTATTTTTCAATGAGCTCTTCCCAGTATGTTGTCGCCTTGACAGCGGCGAGTCCGGCGTTAATCTTATTTATTAATACGGTGTTGCCTTTTTCCACTGCAAATCCATAGGATTCATTCGTCGTGATGTTGAGTGCTATTTTTACGTTTCCGCTCTTTGCAAATGCTTTTGCCACCGGTGAATCGATGACGATAGCACCAACTCGTGAAGGCCCAATAATCAAATCAGCAACGGCATCAGTGTACAAATCATAACTCCTGAATTTATCACTGCTTAATTTTCCAGTAGCAACAAGTGTATCATTCACCCAATCCCATCCTGTCGTCCCTGTTTGAGCACCAACCGTATAATTTTTCAGATCCTCGATTGTTGTAATATTTACACCTGCACCTACCTTCACAAGCACTGTTTGGTTTGAATCATAATACGGGGCGCTAAAGTCAACCTGTTGCTTACGTTCATCATCAATCGTCATTGCAGCAGCAATGACATCAATCTTCCCGGTTTGGAGTGCTGGTATCAAAGAATCAAATCCGATATCTTGAACTTCAACGGTGTACCCTTGGTCAGTCAGTATTTGTTTAATCAGATCAATATCAAAACCGACAATGGTTTGATTGACTAATTTGTATTCAAAGGGCGGAAAATCCGCTGATGTTCCAATTATTATCTTATTTTCGGTTTCTTGCGTGCATCCTGATAATGCAACAGTGCCGATGACCATTGCAAGAACCAAGACGATTGAGAATATTTTCTTTTTGTTTTCCATAATTTACCTCACCCTTGAGTTCAGAGTGATAAACGTTGGAGTATTATTTAAACATAGTTGTATTTATAAGAAGAAAATAGTGAAAAAAATAATACAAACATGGTTTATAATTTGGAGAGATATTCAATAAGACCCGGGGTGATGACTGGTATATTTTCGATGATTGGATATCCAAAGGGTAGTATCGTTGAGTGAACCGAATCATGGATGATTTCTATTTCTTTTGCGATTTCGATCTCGTTGAGTTTCAGACCAAGGAAGATAGCTTTTATGACAAAGACCGCCCCATCGATGGAAAGCTGGAGTGGCCCAAGGTGTCGCGTATGGAACCCTGAGGAGGCACTGATCAGTGTTGTTGTCCGACCTTGCGGTTTTTCGTAGCCGAGCAGTCCACCGACGATGAGAGCATCGGTGCTCGCGCAATCTTTTGGTGTCAAGGGTTTTTTTGCCTGGGGGTCAAGGACGATACATTTCTTGTCTGAGTAGAGATTTTTTGCATATTCTTTTTTCACGGATCCAAGGTTACGTAAGACTTGTGCGGTTTTGTAATCAGTCACTCTGGTGAAAATTAGTTTTCCGTTCCAGAGTTTTGCTGCATGTTTGTATTCAAGCATGAGCCATTCTGAGAGTGTTGACTCGCAATGTTCAATGATGAGGAGTGGTTGTTTTCTTGAAGACACAAGGATGTGTACAGGTATGGATGGTAATAAGATTTCCTGCGAAAAAGTATTTGAATCGGAGAAGTATCGACGGTGTGGTTGTATGGATAATATCGGGAAGTACGAGGTTGGAGAGTTTTCGAAAGCACGGCAGGATATTTCCATTGTGTCTCAGGAGGGCAAACGGCGGTTGACCATCCATGCGTTACTAGAGATTGATGTGACCAAGGCTCGTGGGATGATTGCTGCGTTGAAAGAAAAACAGGATATTTCATTCACTGGCTGGATCGTGAAATGTGTCAGTCAGGCTGTGTCTGAGCATAAACAGTTGAATTCGTATCGCTTGGGTCGGAAAAAGATCGTGTCCTTCGAGGATGTCGATATCCCCATTCCCATAGAACGGAATGTCGGTGGTGAACAGCGACCACTTGCGTATATCGTCCGGAAGGCAAATGAAAAAACCGTTACTGAAATCACTAAGGAAATCCGCACGGTGCAGCATCAGTTGATTGATCCATCGACTGAGGTGCTTGGGGAGGATCTGACAAGTTTTGAACGTTGGACGCTGACCGCACCAGGATGGTTGAAGAAACTCGGTGTTCGTCTGCTCAGGAACCGAGGGTTGTCGAAAAAGAAGCATTTCGGGACTGTTGGGGTCACTGCGATTGGGATGAAAGGGTGTTTTCCCGGATGGGCGATCGGGATGGGTGGCCCGATTGCAACATTAGTGATTGTTGGGGGTATTACGAAGAAACCAGGGGTCGTGGACGATTCGATCCAGATCCGGGAGTATCTTCACATTACGGTTACTGCTGATCATGGTATCGTTGATGGGGGTCCTTTGGTGCGTTTTGTCTCCCGGTTAACCGAGCTGTTAGAGACAGGGTATGGATTATAAAATGTTAGATATTTGACTGAGTAGAAAAGGAGTATCTCTTCTTTTTTAAGACATAGATGGTCCATGGGGCGATTCTTGTTTCATTTACCCATTGATAGGGTTCTTTTCCTGTCGCCAATGGTTTATACTTTTTGATAATGCGCAGATTCGCCTTTGAATAGACCGTGGTGTAGTCTTCTTCGGACCAGAAGATATCATAACAGGGGCGTGTATCTGCGATGTCGGTGGTGATGATGCGGACGATATCACCGGTTTTTGCCTTGGGATTCTCTGGGAAATTCTTTGTGGTGAACGATGCCCATTCATTGGTGTAGATCTCCGGTGATGAGACAATATTTATGATCGTCCCATTTTGTTGTAACAATGTTGAAAGACCGTCGAAAAGTCTGATTTTCTTGTCCATGGTTGGGATGTTATCAAAGGTGAATGCAGCAAGGACAAGATCGAAGGATGAAGAAGAGAATCTGTTGAAGTCACCGTCATCGATTCTGTAGTATTCTCCTGTGGGGTCGAGTTGTCGTGCGATGGTGATCATCTCTTCCGAGATGTCGATTCCTATGGTGTTGTATCCAAGTGTTTGGAGGAATCGTGTGGATCGGCCTGTGCCACAGCCGAAATCGAGAGCATTGTCGCCTTTGGTATGGCTGGATATTATTATCGGGAGGTCTCTGTAAGCGAGATAGTAGGTTTTGTCGAATTTGAGTTTTGAGTACGCTTCTGCTCGTTTAGTATCTTCGTAAACATTGGAAAATTTCGTTTTGTTTTCTTTGTTCATGGGACAGCGGGAAATATGGTTGCTCCTTCATATCTATTGTCGTGGTTTTTTATGGTGGAAATGTCATGAAGGTGTACCCAACGAATATTCAGTATATTCTGATTTATCAGAAAAATTTAAATATTCTGAATTCGATAACAGATAACAAGGGAAACAACATGCAAAAGAAAAGTAAAAAAGGAACCCTCTCTCCGTCAAAGAACCAATCTCTCGGATGTTGTAAAGTAGAATCTGTCGTCAGCGTCGACGAAAGAGGACAGATGGTGCTACCCAAAGACCTCCGAGAAAAAGCACACATCAAGGCTGGTGATAAACTCGCCGTGGTCGCTATGGAGAAGGATGGGAAAGTCTGTTGCCTTTCATTAATCAAAGTCGGCGATATGGAACCGATGGTAAAAGGACTGCTTGGCCCAATCATGAAAGAAATACTCTGAAGAAAGGATATGGTATGAGATAATATGGAAGAGAAAAAAATAAAAAAGAAAGTACGAGAAGGATACGCGAAGATAGCAAAGCAAGAAACAACCTGCTGCGGATCAATCGAGGTCTGTTGTGGTGCGGCAACATCACCAAAGGAGATCAGTAAAACCATCGGGTACACCGAGGAACAATTACAATCGGTTCCAGAAGGAGCCAACCTTGGGCTTGGCTGCGGAAATCCAACAGCCATTGCATCGTTACAGCCCGGGGAAATCGTCCTTGATCTCGGCTCCGGGGCAGGGTTCGATTGTTTCCTGGCGGCAAACAAGGTAGGACCCACAGGAAAGGTCATCGGTGTCGACATGACGCCAGAGATGCTCAGCAAAGCCAGGGAAAACGCAAAAAAAGCAGGGTATACCAATGTAGAGTTCCGTCGTGGTGAAATCGAAAAACTCCCCATGGACGATGCCTCAGTTGATGTGGTCATCTCGAACTGCGTGATCAACCTTTCTCCAGATAAAAAAAAGGTGTTTGAGGAAACGTTTCGCGTGCTCAAATCAGGAGGACGTCTTGCGGTGTCCGATATCGTACTGCTAAAGGACCTTCCGGAAAAAATAAAGAACTCGGTCGAGGCGTACGTCGGCTGTATCTCAGGAGCAATCCTCAAAGACCGATATCTCCAGTTGCTCAAGGACGCTGGCTTCATCGATGTCACCGTGACAGATGAATCCTCCTATCATCTCGATGTGGTCATCAACAAACCACGCACACAAGCCGTGATCGAAGAAGCAGGAATCACTATGGAGGAATTCAAGAAAATAGGTGGCTCTTTTGTTAGCATAAAAGTAACAGGGAAAAAACCATAGAGAACCACCTTGAAGCGTCTTTCACTATCGGCAGGAATCCGTCGAAACAGATCCTGGGCTGCTGGTTTTCACAAACGTTCCTTCGTCCAATTCTTTGAACGCTTGTTGCAGTTCTGCTTCAGTATTCATCACGATAGGACCGCCCCAGGCGACAGGTTCCTTCAGAGGTTGACCGGTGATGAATAAAAACCGTAGCATATTTTCAGCAGTGATCGTGGCACTATCACCATCGCTGAGAAGAACGCCATGTTGAGATGCGATGGTCGTCTCCTGGATGGAACCAGAGCCGCTGATGATATAGAGAAAAGCGGTAGTACCTTTTTTTGTCGTACGGATAAATTCTTTTCCTTTAGAGAGGGTGACATCAAAATATTCGATATCAACCATGAGATCAGTCACTGGTCCTTGGATATCTGCTACTTTTCCTGCGATGACCTTTAGTGTTGCATCCTTATCACGTACTATTGGAATTTGCTTACCGATGATACCCCGATAACGAGGCGCTGTCATTTTCTTCTGAGCAGGAAGATTCACCCAGAGTTGTAATCCTTCAAGGAGCCCATCATAGCGTTTCGGCATCTCCTGATGGATGATTCCTGAGCCAGCGGTCATCCATTGAAGGTCCCCTGAGTTGATGACACCGGTATTCCCGAGGCTATCGCCATGTTCCACCTGACCCGTGAGCATGTAGGTGACGGTTTCAATACCACGATGAGGATGCCAGGGGAATCCTTTGATATAATCCTCAGGGTTTTTAGAACCAAAATGATCGAGCATTAAAAATGGATCGAACAATGGAACCTGGTGATATCCAAATACTCGATGAAGCAGCACACCAGCGCCCTCCAGTGTTGGTTTGCTTTTGAAAATATTTTTCACAGTCCGTTCCATGAGGTTCCAATAATCAGAGTGACTATTAAATTTTTACTTGATAACTATGTTAGGTTTCCATTGAAGCAAACTAAAAAAAAAGAAAAAAAGAAGGATGGTAATCGTTATTATCTAAATTATATCCCCTATTTCTATGCCTTGGCTCTCATTAAGTAACGTTGCATCGATCTCTGATGAAACGGCGTTATCAACGACATCACCATTCGTATAAGTTTGGTGATTATCGGTAGTTGATGGTTGATTGAAATATGCGTACGAAACGGTGACAGACACGAAAAGAATTAAAAGGAAAAGGGGAGAAATTAT